>Ga0310694_10002852_pt1 | contig 17312 bp, 16 predicted proteins | sample 174DNAGHGhighgp2_FD_203884 | JGI IMG/M metagenome (GOLD analysis project Ga0310694, IMG submission 203884) | Sheep rumen microbial communities from Palmerston North, Manawatu-Wanganui, New Zealand - 1742 DNA GHGhigh gp2 (v2) (version 2) | ecosystem: Host-associated > Mammals > Digestive system... | reverse complement strand
TCGGTATGGGTGGTGCCGATAGGCTCGTTGAAGGATTAAAAATATAATATCAAAAAATACAAAAATTGTTAAAATATTTTATAATTGATTGTAAATTAATAATATCTATTCCACAATTTCGGGAATGAAAGTTCCACAATTTCGGGAATGAAAGTCCCACAATTTCGGGAATGAAAATCCCACAATTTCGGGAATTAAAAGAAAAAGATAATACATAATACTATGAACGACAAAATAGCAACACAAATATTAAAAGTATTCGCCAATGCGCCTTTCACGGCGTTCAACTACAAACAAATATCCTCGAAGGTAGGAGCCTACGACAAGGCACAGCGCCAGCTGGTGCAGGCCACCATGCTGGAGATGGCAGAAAACAAGATACTGGTGGAGGAGGGGAGAGGTAAATACAAGATCAACCCCAAGCACATCAACGATGACCTGCTGCCGAAGCAGTACCTTGTGGGCGTCATCGACATGAAACAGACCGGCAAGGCCTACGTCATACCGCAAGAGGAGGGCCGCGAGGATGTGATGATAGCTCCCAACTATACGCATCATGCCCTTCATGGCGACACTGTGAAGGTGCTGATGTTCCCTCAGCGCAAGATGCACAAGCCGGAAGGACAGGTGGTGGAGATACTGCAGAGGGCGAAGACGCGCTTTGTGGGAAGGATACAGAAGATGGAGAAGTTCGCCTTCCTTGTCTGCGACAACCGCAACATGGTAGTAGACATCTTCATACCGCTTGCTGACCTGGGCGGTGCCGAGGATGGCGAGAAGGCTGTGGTGGAGATGACCGACTGGCCGGAGCAGATGCACAACCCAGTGGGCCGCGTGGTGAAACGTCTGGGCAAGCCTGGTGACAACAACGTGGAGATGCAGAGCATCTTGGCGGAGTATGACTTCCCGTTGGATTTTCCCAGCGAGGCGCTGAAGGAGGCTGAGAAGATAAAGAACCCCACGAAGAAGGATATGGAGGGCCGTCGCGACTTCCGCAAGGTCACCACCTTCACCATAGACCCTGCCGACGCCAAGGACTTCGACGACGCCATATCGTTCCAGCGGCTGAAGAACGGCAACATGGAGGTGGGTGTCCACATAGCCGACGTGTCGTACTACGTGAAGCCCGGCGGCGCCATAGACCGCGAGGCCTACGAGCGCGGCACCAGCGTGTATCTGGTGGACCGCACAATACCAATGTTGCCTGAGAGGCTCTGCAACGAGGTGTGTTCGCTGCGTCCTGGCGAGGACAAGCTGTGCTTCAGCGCCGTTTTCGAGATGAACGACAAGGCTGAGGTGCTGACTCGCTGGTTCGGCAAGACAGTGATATGCAGTGACAAGCGCTATGCCTATGAAGATGCGCAGGCAATCATCGACAGCGGTGCGGACGACGGGTCGGACGCCGGCAAGGCGGTGCTTGAACTTCACCGACTTGCAACGATACTGCGCGCCGCACGCTACAAGGAGGGTGCCATCAATTTTGATAGCCAGGAGGTGAAATTCCAACTCGACGAGAACGCAAAGCCCATAGGCGTGTACATCAAAGAGCAGAAGGAGGCCAACTGGCTGATAGAGGAATTCATGCTGCTGGCCAACAAGAATGTGGCGGAGAGCGTAGGAAAAACCGGCCGTAATGGCAAAACGGGCAAGGGTGGCAAGACGGACAAGCCCAGTGAGGCTGCCAAGACATTCGTCTATCGCGTTCACGACGAGCCCAACCCAGAGAAGCTGAACACCTTCGTGGAGTTTGTCACCAAGCTGGGCTTCAAGATGCGTGTTGGTAGTCGCAAGGCGTTGGCAGACAGCTACAACCGTCTGTTTGAAGACATCGCAGGCCGTGGCGAGGAATACATGATAGACAGCATAGCAATACGCACCATGTCGAAGGCCTACTATTCGACGGAGAACATAGGCCACTACGGACTGGGTATGCCGTTCTACACTCATTTCACGTCGCCCATACGGCGATACCCTGACCTGATGGTACACCGCTTGCTCGAGCTCTATCTGGGAGGTGGCAAGAGCGTGAGTGCCAACGAGTATGAGGAGTATTGCAAGCACTGCTCGCTGATGGAGAAACGGGCCGCCGACGCCGAGCGCGCCAGCGTGAAATACAAGCAGGCCGAGTTCCTTGCCGACAAGCTCGGTCAGGTGTTCGACGCCAACATATCGGGCGTGAGCAAATGGGGCATCTATGCTGAGATAGAAGGCAACAAGTGTGAAGGCATGATACCGATAGGAAGCCTCAAGGGCGACTACTACATGCTCGACGAGGACAACTATCAGGTGATAGGGCGTCGCACGGGCCGCTGCTACAAACTGGGCGAAGCGGTGAAGATAAAAGTGAAGGCGGTGGATATGCTGAAAAAGCAGATAGACTTTGAACTGGTGGAGGAGAGAGAGGAGGTCAGACCAGAAAAGGCCGGCAGAACAGGCAAGACTAGCAGAACTGGCAAGACCGAGAAGGCTGATAAGGCCGGTAAGTCAAACAAGACCAGCAAGAAAGATAAAACCAGCAAGGCCGGCAAGGCCGGCAAGACCAGAAAGGGTAGAAAATCTTAACAAAAATGTAACAGGCTATTTGCCGCTATATTGAGAGTGTTTAGTATTTTTGTAGAGTGACATATTATGTTGTCATGCTACGAAAATACTAAACACCAATTCTTTAACAATGGAAGTTACCGACATTATCTTTGTCATTTTGAATCTTGCCGGGGCATTGGCGATATTTCTCTTCGCCATGAAGCTGATGAGCGAGGGATTGCAGAAATTCGCCGGCAGCAAGTTGCGTCATGTGCTCACTAAAATTACTGGCAAGCCACTCAGTGGCATCTTGGCTGGCACGGGGATTACTGCCGTAATTCAGAGTTCTACAGCCACCACTGTCATGGCTGTGGGTTTTGCTGGTGCCGGTCTGTTGACGCTCAACGGTGCCATAGCCGTTGTGATGGGAGCTAATATTGGCACCACAGTTACAGCATGGATTATACTGCCAGGACTGTTGGAGGGTGGTGGCAACGAGCTGACCATACCCTTGTTGCCCATGATAGCAGGAACTATAAGTCTTTTCTTTATATTCTCGAAAAAGGACAAGATGCAGTATCTGGGGCAGACGATAATAGGACTGAGCATCCTGCTTGTGGGTATGTGGTTGCTTGAACATGCTGTGCCGGAACTGGATCCTGAGACGGTTCATAAGATATGCACATGGGGTGGTAGTGGTATATGGCAAATTCTTTTCTTCATAGTTGTCGGTGCCATACTGTGTATCATATTACAGACTTCGTCGGCAATGACGGCATTGATACTGCTTATGGCTTTTAAGGGGTGGATTACCTTCGACATAGCTCTGGCACTGGTTATGGGTCAGAACCTGGGAACCACGCTGACGGCACAGGTGGTGGCCATGACCACAGGCACCACAGGAAAACGTACAGCACGTGCACACCTGGTGTTCAACGTTGCAGGAGTGTTGCTCTGCCTTATCCTTTTCGTGCCTATCCGCAGCGGCATCATAGCCGTTACCGACATAACTGATGATATCACCAATCCTATCAATTTGAAGCGGTACCCATTGGCAATCACCATATTCCATACGTTCTTCAATGTTCTCACCACAGTAGTGCTGGCATTCTTTATCCCGCAGATGGTGAAAATAGTGGAATGGATGGTTCCCGAGAAAAAAGAAGAGAAAGAAGGAGACGAAGAGTTCCGCCTCACCTATCTGGAGCCTAACTTGCTTAGCACTGCTGAGCTCAACTTGCAGAGTGCCAAGAGCGAGATTGAAGAGTTCTCAAAACGAGTGTTACGCATGTATACTTTCTTGCCCGGCCTGCGCACTGCCAAGAGCGAGGAGGAGTTTGACGCCATCATGGAGCGCATAGCCAAATATGAGAGCATCACAGACAAGATGGAGCAGGAAATCACTCGATTCCTTACCCGCGTGGGCAGTGGCGACGTGAGCCAGCACGCGTCGGAGCGCATCAGCACGATGCTGCGCATCATAGACAACCTTGAAAGCATAGGCGACGCTATATACCAGATAGCCATGACGCGGAGGAGCAAGCGTGCGGATGCCGTTCACTTTGACGCCAGCCTCAACGCCAACCTTGCACACATGAGCGAGTTGGTGCAGAAGGCGTTGGACATCATGGACAGCAACCTGAGGGACTACGACAACATAGACCTTGACGCCGCGTATGCCGCCGAGCATGACATCAACAGCTACCGCGATATGCTGCGCGCCCAGCACCTCGACGCGCTGAAACTGGGCATCTACGACTATGCCATCGGCAATGCCTACAGCGCGCTGTATGCCCTTTATGAGAAGCTTGGCGACTATGTTATCAACGTCAGCGAGGCCATAGACGGAAGCAGGAAAAGGTCAGAAGAATAGAGTATTAGCGTTTTGGAGATAACATACATATATCACAGTTGCTACGCGGTACAGACAGCAGATGTGCTGGTGGTTTACGACTATTGGAAGGACACCGACAACGGGAAGCTGCACCACATGATAGAGGTGCGCGGAAAGAGACAGCTATACTTCGTCGTGTCGCACTTTCATGAGGACCATTACAATGAGGAAATTCTGACGTTTGAAGACGCGAGACTGCTGGTGTCATACGACACGCAGCGTCGTCGCCACATACCCAAGACGAAGCCTGTGGCGATACTGCGTCCCGGCGAACAATATGAGGACGAGTACATCAGGCTCAACGCGCTGCGGTCGACAGATGTGGGTATCGCTACGTTGCTGACGTTGCCCGACGGCGTGAAGGTGTACCACGCTGGCGACAATAACAACTGGTATTTTCCGCACGACGAGGAGGAGCATATACGCTGCTCGCTGGACGAGATGGAAGGCATGTATATCTCGAACCTGCGCGAGGTGCGCGCCATAACGCCCACTGTGGACTATGCTATGTTGCCCATCGACCCACGGCTGGAGGGCGAGATGCTGCGTGGCGTCTGCCAGTGGCTACAGCACATAAATACACGCTATTGCCTGCCTATGCACACGTGGGACCGCTGGGCGGAGGTGCATAAAGGCATTGAGCAGCTGAAAGAGCTGTTCCCTGAGGTAGAATTCGGAGTGTCGTTCTGGAAGATGGACGACTGATTCAGCAAGCACTGTTGTTTTATAAGACTTTAAAAGAAGTCTTACAAGGCGTTATAGCCGTCGATGGCGGCCTTGAGGCTGTTGTCGAGTTGAGTTGTAGTCGCTTTGCGGGTGAGTCGCAGCCACCATAAACGGATATTGTTGCCGAGTGCCTTGAAGGCGTTGACAATCGTCGGTGCGCAGACAGCCTCGACGTGAGCCAGAGCGACAGCCACCAGACCCCACCAGGGGCCTATGTCGGCAAGGCGGCTCATCCAGAGGCCGTTGCAACAAGCTATGACGATGGAGATGATGATGGTGTAGATAATGGAGAAGAAGAAGCGGATGCCGAAATTGACGGAACTGCGGAATTGCGAATCAGCAATCAACCGTCTTGTTATCAGGTTGGTGGGCAACAACATGATGGGATAGCAGAGCAGTAGGAAGAGCACGCACCAACGCACAGGAGGCAGGGCGACGAAAGCGGCGAGGAGAGCTGCCACTGCGGTCGATGCCAGCAGAGTGGCGGTGAGGCTCCAGTGGGAGGCAGGGACGGATTCGCGTATTTTCAGTTTGCGGCAGAGGGCCTGGTAGTTACGAGTGGTTTCCATCAGTTTATGGAAAGAGCCGCTGTCGTCGCTTTTGGCCGCCGCATCGTCGAGACGAAGAGAGATGGAACGTCGTGTGTTGAAACGGTTCCATGCCGTGTCGGCGAGGGCGTCACGCTGCCGGATGGTAGGGTTGAGTATGTTGCAGAGGGTGTATATCTCGTCGTAATATTCCTCGTTGCGTATGTCGTGCATCAGAGGGCTGAGTGCTTTGGCGAGGTCAGCGCGCATGGCGTTGAGGGCCACGGGCTCATTCTCGCGGAAGTCGTTCATGTAGGGCTGGACAGGTATTGGTTTGCCGATGTTCACTACCAGATTGGAGTAGGGGCGTTCGTATTCGTCGAAGTCGATGCCCGTCGGGACGATATAGAGAGGGTGTTCGCCGAGCATGAGCTGCGTCTCGCCGGCGATGCGGAACATGCCTTTGCCCATGGGCAGGAGGTGGTGCCGGTCGTTGTGGCGTCCTTCGGCCATGAGGCAGAGAGGGAAGCCGTCGAGCAACACGTCGCGGCTGCGGTCGAAGATTTCACTGTTCTTGCCCAGATTGCTTTGTCCGTCGCGTATGCGGTAGACTGGCAGAATCTTGAGGAAGGTGAGTATGGCGCGGACCAGTGGCTTGGCGAATATGTCGGCACGAGCCAGAAAGACAGGCGGTTTGGGGGCGAAATTGAGTACCGCCAGTGGTTCCATGAGTGCCTGCTGGTGGCACGGGGCGACGATGTAGGCGCCGTCGGTAGGAAGATTGTCGAGACCGTGGACATCGAAGGTCTGGTAGTGGCACCGTGTGCCGAACTGAACGAGTGGACTGAGGAAGTTATATAGCCGGTTGTTGTCCTGAATAGATTTCATTATCAGTATATTGCTTGCTATTTAACAATTGTTTTGTTTTGCAAAGATACGAAAAAAAGAAAAAACGAGTTATAGAGCGAAGAAACATGATGAGGATGAATAACGTCGCTAAAAATACCTTGATTTCGCTGATGCTGCTCTTCGCGGTGTTGCCGTTGAAGGCGCAGGAGTCTGCCGCGACGAATCGAATCATCAGTTATGCCACGGTGCTGGACGGCGACACGGTGCCGTTGGTGCATCTGAAGACAGTGAAGGTTGTTGCGAAATGGGCATTGCTGAGCGAGAAGGAGATACGGAAAAATCAGAAGTTGATACGCAATGTCAAGAAGACGTTACCTTATGCCAAAGAGGCTCGCCGGCGGTTGCAGGAGCTGGAACAGGAGCTGGCCGGCATGTCGCCGAAAAAGCGCAAGGAATACACCAAAAAGGTGGAGCAGGAATTGCTTGACGAGTTTACGGAAGACTTGGAGAAGCTGACTTTCTCGCAGGGCAAGGTGTTGCTGAAACTGATAGACCGCGAGACGGGCAACACCTCGTTCACCTTGGTGGCCGACATACGCGGCAAATTCCGTGCCTCGTTCTACAACACCTTTGCCCGCATGTTCGGTTTCAACATGAAGGAGCGTTATGACCCGAAGCACAACAAGGATGACGAGTTGATGGAACGCGTGGTGCGTTCGGTGGAACTGGGAAAATTGTGACACAGACTAAAATAAGACCAGATGTACAGTAGAGGTTTTTGCACGCTGTCGGCTGTGGCGATGAGAAAAGAGGCCACGCAGAGGTCGGAGATGACCAGTCAGCTGCTGTTTGGCGACGTCGTTGAAATAGTTGGTGAGGAGTGTGAGTGGCTGCTCGTGAGGTCGCTTTACGACGGATACGAGGGGTGGGTCAACGCAAAGCAGCTGTATGTGGGTGACGATATGCCTGAGGCGGACAGAGTGGTGAGGAGGGAGACGGAGGTGACGGTGCCATCGCGCTACAGCCTGTGCGGTAACGACATACGGGTGCATGTGCCTGCCGGTGGCAGTGTGCCGTCGGCGTGGATGCTGATGGCCGCCGCCGACGAGGAATCTGATGGCGACGCTGTTGATGTCGCGCTCGATTTCCTCGGAGCTCCCTACCTGTGGGGAGGCCGCACGGCGATGGGCATAGACTGCTCGGGGCTGGTGCAGGTGGTCATGAAGATATGCGGCAAGCGTATGCCCCGCGACGCGTGGCAGCAGGAGCAGTGCGGCCGGGCCGTTGCTTTTGGCGAAGCGTGCCGTGGCGACTTGGCTTTCTTCTCCAACAGCGAGGGGAGGGTTGTTCATGTGGGTTTCGTGGCAGGCGAGGGCAGGATAGTGCATGCCTCAGGCATGGTGAGGTGCGACAGGCTCGATGAGCATGGAATCTATGACGAGACGCGAGGGGAACACACCCACCGGCTCTGCTCGTTGCGAAGGCTGTGAATTTTATTTTGTCATACCGCTGTTTTTTTGTAATTTTGCCGTTTCAACAGACAGCATGGTAATATGGCTAAAACAGAGAGTAACGGTACTGACAAACAGATATTTCAAGACATCAAAGAGGGTAGTCTAAAGCCTGTATATTTGCTTACGGGCGAAGAGAACTACTATATAGACTCGGTGGCTGAGCTGTTCGAGAAACGAGTTATAGCCCCTGAGTTCAAGGATTTTGACCAGACGGTGGTGTATGGACGAGATGTCACAATGCAGCAGGTGGTAGGTCTTGCGAACCGCTTTCCGATGATGTCGCCGGTGCAGCTGGTGATGGTCAAGGAGGCGCAGATGATTACGAAGGACTGGGAATTGCTGGCCAAGTATCTGGAGCATCCGCAAGAGAAGACGGTGCTGGTGATTTGCTACCGTAACAAAAAGCTGAACAAGAACACGAAGGCCTACAAGGCTATAGCCAAGGTGGGCATGGTGTATGAGAAGAACAAGCTATACGACAGCGAAGTGCCGGCATGGGTGGCCAGAGCTGTCAATAAGAAAGGCTACACCATCACCGAAAAGGGAGCCATGATGATAGCCGAGTCGTTGGGCAACAACCTGAGCAACATAGCCAACGAGCTGTCGAAGATATACATCTCATTGCCTCAAGGCAGTGTCATCAACGAGGAGATCATAGAACGCAACGTGGGCATCAGCCGCGAATACAACGTATTCGAATTGCAGAACGCCATCGGCCGTCGCGACGTGGTGCAGTGCATGCGTATCGTGAACCATTTTGCCGCCAATCCTAAGAACAACCCTATACAGATGATTTTGCCGTCGTTGTACGGCTATTTCATCAAGATAATGCTCTACCTGCAAGAGCCTGACAAGAAGAAGGCCGCGTCGGTGATGAAGATAAGTCCATACTTCATGCGAGACTATGAGGTGGCGGCGCGCAACTACACGTTGGGCAAGCTGGCTACCTGCATAGGCTACCTTTATGAGACGGACTTGCGTTCGAAAGGAGTGCGCAACTCGGGCAGCGTCACGGACGGCGAACTGCTGAAGGAATTGATATTTAAGATTATACATTGATGATACAGGTGAATATGGATAACCGCCTCTTCAAACAGATGAAAAAAATATTGTCACTCATAGTCCTGCTGGCGTGTGCAATGGGAGGAGCCATGGCACAGAATACGGTGAAGGGCGTCCTGCTCGACGACGAGAAGGGTGAGGCAGTGCCTTTCGCACAGGTGTTCCTTGAGGGCACCAACCACTGGGCATCGACCGACATCAACGGCTATTTCGTCATCTCGAAAATACCCGACGGCAGCTATGTCATCAAGGTGAAATATATAGGCTATGAGGAATATAGCGAGCCTGTCACACTGAAACACCAGACGGTAACAAAGAACATACACCTGAAGCCGTCGTCGATGCGCCTGAAGGAGCTTGTGGTGACCAGCAGCAGGAAGCAAGAACGCAAGATACAGACGCAGGTGTCGGTGGAGAAGATTTCGGCCGTGCAGATACAACAGATGCCGTCGATAGGCGGTCAGGCCGACTTGGCGCAGTACTTGCAGGTGCTGCCGGGAGTGAACTCGACTGGAGACCAGGGCGGCCAGCTCTATATACGCGGAGGGTCAATGATACAGAACCTCACGTTGCTCGACGGCATGGTGGTGTACAACCCTTTCCATTCCATAGGCTTGTACTCGATATTCGAGACCGACGTCATCCTCAATGCCGACGTCTATACCGGTGGCTTCGGGGCGGAATACGGCGGACGTCTCTCGTCGGTGATGGACATCACCACACGCGACGGCAACAAGAAACACCATACGGGCAAGGTGGGGCTCAACACCTTCGGCTCCAGCCTGTTGCTGGAAGGCCCGCTGAAGAGGGAAAAGAAAGGATCCACCTCCACCATATCGTATCTGCTGACGGCGAAGAACTCGTTCCTGTCGAAGTCGTCGGGGGTGTTTTACCCCTACATAGACGGTGGGTTGCCGTTCGACTTCATGGACCTTTACGGCAAGCTATCAATCAACTCTGGCATGGGCAGCAAGGTGAATCTCTTCGCCTTCCGCTTTGACGACCGTGTGGACAACTACCGCTCGTTGGCTGACTTTCACTGGAATAACTACGGTCTGGGTGCCAATTTTGCGCTTATGACAGGGTCGTCGTCGCTGGTGGATGGTGCGTTGGCCTATTCGCGCTACGACGTCAGCATAGCCGACGCAACAGGCAAACCTAAATACAGCGGAGTGGGAGGTTTCAACATGTCGTTGTCCATCACCAACTTCATGGGCGATGACAAGATGAAATATGGTCTCAGCATCGAAGGCTATAACACGGACTACCGCTACACCAATGCCTACGGAGTGAACCGCTCGCAGGATGAGAACACCACCACCTTCTCGGCATACGCCACCTACAATGCTCGTCTGGGCAAATTGCTGCTTGACCCAGGAGTGCGTTTCATATACTTTGCCTCGCTTGCTGAGCCGCGTATAGAGCCGCGAATCGCTGCCAAATACAATGCTGGCGACAAGTTGCGTTTCAAACTTGCGGCGGGAATTTACAGCCAGATACTGCTCGACGCCCGTTCGGACCGCGACATCGTCAATCTCTTCAACGGATTCCTTACGGGGACGGGACAGCTGAACATGCCGACCTATTATAGGAGCGAGCCTGTGGAGACATGTGTGCAGCAGGCACAACATATAGTGCTGGGTGCCGAGGTGGATGCTGTGGATCACCTGACACTGAATCTGGAATACTATTTCAAGAACTTCAGCCAGCTTATCGGCATCAATCACAACCAGATATACGACAGGTCGGATCCTGCATACGCCTCTGGCGGAACCTACGAGAAGCCGCAGTACCTGATGACGGACTTCATCATAGAAAGAGGCTATGCGACGGGCTTGGACTTCAGTGCATGCTATGACTTGGAACGCCTGTATCTGTGGCTCACCTACTCGTTGGGCTATGTGCAGCGCACCGACGAAGTGCAGGAGTACAATCCGCACTATGACCGTCGCCACACCATCAACCTACTGGCCACCTACGCCCTCGGCGAGGACCGCCAGTGGGAGCTGAGCGGCAGGTGGAGCTTTGGCAGCGGATTTCCGTTCACGCAAACGGCAGGACTCTTTGAGAACCTTGCCTTCGGCGGTGGCATCAACACCGACTACACGCGGGAGAACGGCACGATGGGCATCTACTATTCGGACATCTACGGCGGACGTCTGCCGACATACCACCGTCTGGACTTGGCCGCCAAACGCAAGTTCTCCATCGGGCGGCGCGGTCTGCTGGAGCTGTCGGCGAGCGTGACGAATGTCTATAACAGGAACAACATCTTCTATTTCGACCGCATCACGTTCGACAGGATAGACCAACTGCCGATACTGGTGTGTCTGGGCGCTAATTTCAGCTTCTGAAAAGAGGATTTGTATGCTTGACGCTTAGTAAATCTTCGCCCAGTCGATGGGCGCAAGCCCTTGCTGTTGCAGCAGGGCATTGGTCTGCGAGAAATGGCGGCAGCCGAAGAAACCGCGGTAGGCGGAGAGCGGAGAGGGATGCGGAGCCGTGAGGATGTGGTGCTTAGTGGTGTCTATCAGGCTTTTCTTGGCGATGGCGTAGCTGCCCCAGAGGAGGAAGACAATGCCGTTGCGACGTTGCGAGAGCTCGTGGATGGCGGCATCGGTGAAGGTCTCCCATCCATGGCGTTGGTGACTGCCTGCCTGATGGGCACGGACGGTGAGTGTTGCGTTGAGCAGCAGCACGCCCTGCTCGGCCCATCCGCTGAGGTCGCCTCTGGTGGTGGGGATTGAAAGCCCGAGGTCACTGTTGATTTCTTTGATGATGTTGACCAGTGATGGAGGAACGACAACACCCTGCGGCACCGAGAAGCAGAGTCCCATGGCCTGGCCGGGCTCATGGTAAGGGTCCTGGCCGATGATGACCACCTTGACCTTGTCGAAAGGCGTACTGTCGAATGCATTGAATATCTTGCTGCCCGGCGGATAGCAGGTGTACTGCTGCCTTTCGGCGACAAGGAAATTCTTGAGTTCTGAGAAGTAGGGTGCCTCGAACTGCGACTTCAGCACCTCATACCAACTGGGGTCTATTTTTACTGTCATAAACCTTAAACGTTAGATTAGGAATGAGTTGTATTTGCGTTCGTCGCCAATGGTGCTGTGTTCGCCGTGTCCGGGCAACACCAGGTAGTTGTCGGGCAATGTCAGGATGCGGTCTTTCAGTTTTTCGATCAGCAGTGGGTAGTTGCCTCCCGGCAGGTCGGTGCGGCCGATGCTGCCTTGAAAAAGGGCATCGCCGGTGGCTACGGCCTCTTCCGCGGGGATGACGAAGCAAAGGCTCCCTTCGCAGTGGCCAGGCACGTAGCGGCACTCGATGTCGACAGGTCCGGCGTGCAGCAGTGTGCCGTCGTCGGCGTGGACGGTGTCGAGGTCGTCCATCCTTGCGACGTCGAAGCCCATCATCGCACCGTAGGCCTCGGCCTGACGCAACAGCTTGTGGCCGTCGCAGTGCATCGTCACGGGCAGGTGGTATCGCGCCGCCGTCTGTCGCAGGCCGCAGATGTGGTCCACGTGGGCGTGCGTCAGCAGCAACAGGGTGGGGGTGAGTTCCTTGCGCTCTATGAACTGGAACAGCTGCGCATCCTCGTAGGAGGCTTCCATGGCGGGGTCGATGATGGCGCACTCCTTCGCCGCCTCGTCATAGACCACATAGCAGTTGACGCCGAAATGGTTGAATGTGAATTGCTTGATCATAACCTTGCACAATAATCCGTTTTTGCAAAGATACGCAATAATTTCCGGCGCCGAACACATCACCTCAAAAATAAATTTGTCCAGTCTAACAATTCTTTGTACTTTTGCAAAGCGAAACATAGAACAATCTGTGCTTTATGAACACAACGGAAAACATAGCATACAGCGCGCTTCGGGCAGGGGAGGCAACATCATATTCCGCGCCTTCGAGGACGAAATTCGCCGTTCAGCAGAAGAAAAAGAGAATGTCTGTCGAGGAATATTTCGGTAAGGTGTTGAAGAAACTGGACGAGCATTATGCGGCTGTACAAGAAGGTTGAAATCGACCCGTCGGCGGACGAGGATATCGACGAACTGTACGACTACCTCGTGCAGGTGATGTCCTACGACAGCGCGCGTCGCTATGTACTGGCGATGATTGACGAGGTCAACTCGCTTGCCGTCTATGCCGACTGTTTCGCCGAAAGCCGTTCCGCGACCATCCGCAGGGTGTACCCTGGTGCAAGGCGTATGGTGTCGCACAACAAGAGGTGGGTTTACGTATTCCATATCGAAGAAGATATCGTTGTTGTCGACCGTATCTTGAAAGGAAAGATGGTTAAAGGATGATAAATCACAATTCTCAGAACTCGCTGATTTTTACCCCCACCACAGATTGCACAGGTAATCGTCGGGAGGATTTCCTCTTTGTTTTTAATTCATTTGCCTGCACCTGCCGCAAAATTTACTGCGGGGCGGGTTTGGTAGAAAATATATAATTGTCAAAAAAAATGGAAACAGAAAAGAAAACTTCATTGATACGTAATATTCTGTGGGCAATCTTGCTTGTAATTGCTTTAGCTCGCGGAATCTGCACTGGCCATTGGAAGGCATTTATCTTTCTTGCCATCCTTTTTGTCATTTCAAAGGGAACACTTCTAATAGGACAATACAAGTTGCGCAAAGCGACTAAACACCTTGAGGAAAGTTTAGCAGCACGAGGATTGCCTGAGTATATTCCCGAACCATCTATAATTGATGCTATGCAGAAGAAAACGGCCGCTATCATAGAAGAGATCAATCGCTTGCACCCTCCAAAGCAATGCTTGCGGTTTGCCATTGATCACAACAGAAAGCCATCCGTCTTTGAAAGCAAACTTGGCGGTATGCCTTACTGGGATAATACCCAACCATATCCCACCGATGCTAATGGGAAGCCTATGGCAATGGTGATACAAGTGAATTTTGGCGATGTGCCACACCTTGACCCATTGCCACAGGAGGGTATTCTGCAATATTTCATATCCGCAGACGAAAACATAATAGCCGAGGGATATGGCGTGGATATTGACAATCCAGTTTCTCAAACCAACTTCCGTGTAGTATATCACAAAGTAGTTGACAAGGGCGCAGATATCTCTTTGCTTGGTCAATACCCACGGATTGAAACAATCGAAGGAAGCCCAGTGATGGACGAGTTTGCGTTGTGCGTTCGGCAAAGTGAATCCTGCATTAATCAGTCGGATTTCGATTTTGAGGATGCTGCCGCCCAAGCTGTCCGCAACCTGTACGGCGAGGAAATGGGGACCTCTTATGTGGCAGACTACGTGAAGAAGATACTTCCCGAAGAGAAACGGGAACAGACAACTGACGAACTTGCACTGGGCGACAACACAATGTTCCAGGCTGTCTCAGAAGAGAATTTCCAAATGCTCGGTTATCCTGCCTTCGAACAATATGATGAGGTAGGAAGTCATATTGTTGCAAATTCCAACAATTGATGCTACAGACGATACAATTGACGATTACCAATATGACACCATCTGGGGCGACTGCGGGTCAGTGCGCCTTTTCATCAACTCTGGCAATCTGCGCCGCCTTGATTTCAGCAGCGAGGTGATGTGCGTTTTCCAATGCTACTAAAAAAATGCAACAATACCCCAAAACGGTTTTGAAAACAGATGTCGCGGTTTGCGAAAATGGGTTTTGAAATTGAAACAAGGTTTTGCGGGGGCGCAAAAGGGTGTTTTGAAAATGAAACAAGGTTTCGCAGGTTGCGAAAGTGCCTTTCGGATTGAAAACATGGTTTTGCAGGATTACAACGGGGTGTTTTGAAACGAAAACATAGTTTTGCATGGTTGCAATGCTGTGGAAAGGAAAGCTGCGGCGACGAACACAATTAACAAAAGGAAATATATGAAGCCGAGGCCCGCGACGTTACGTCGCGGGCCTCGGCTGTTTTTATGCGAATGCGCGTGGCTAATCTTCCTGTTCGTAGTAGTAGGAGTAGTCGATGCCTTTCATAAAGATTTCGCGGTTGGCGACACATCGCCGAGGGATCACCGAGAGGTCGTGGGGTGATGATACACAGAAATCACTTCCCGAGCAACCAATCGATGACATTCCTTTTTGAGGTGCCGTTTTCTCGCCTCAGCATACGAGCGAGCTCGTCTGCTTTCGGCTTAACGAAAACGTTGAGTTTCTGGATGCCGCCGTAGTTTGCGGTGTCGAAATCGGTGGTGAGCAGGTACTTGGGATAGGAGTCCCGGATCTTTGTTAGTGACGAAAGTTCGCGCTTCAGCGTCTTTTCGTCATTAGCGGTGTAGGCCACCTGATAGTATTCTCTGCCTCCATTGGGCTTCATCACTACAAAGTCCACCTCGCTACTGTCTGTTTGCCCTGCAAAGACTTCGCCACCACGACGTAGAAGCTCGAAATAGACAACATTCTCCAGTTTGTGTCCCAAGTCGGAAACGGGATTGTTGGTTTGCAGGATGTTTCTCAATCCCAAATCCACAATATAGTACTTGTAGTTGCTGGACAGCAGCCTTTTGCCTTTGATGTTGTAGAGACGGACGGGATAAACAAGATACGACTCCGTAAAGAATCGGAGGTATTTGCAAATATACAAATTAATGACGAAAATTGTGAAAAATGTTGTTTTTCGTCATTATTCGATATGCAGTAGACGGGCGGAAACTAAAAGAAGATTGCCGACACACCGCTGTGCTATAGTGTCGGCTTGGCCAATTTACATAAAAAAAGCAATCAGCAAGGCAATAAAACAGAAAAGGATGCGTTATCAAGACAAAAGTGATCGAGATGGAAACTTTGTCTACTTTAAACAGCGCACAGGTTGATGTAATGAATATGATGTCGTTTGTCAACACCCAAAGCTCGTGGCAACGGATGAAAGAAGCTATCGCCGACTATTTTGCAAAACAACTCGACAGCGAAATAGATGGTTTATGGGCTGATGGCACGTTGACTGACGAGAAGGTGCAATCGTTTGCAACGCTTCACGAGCGCACTCCCTATAAATAGACGACAATGCGCATTGTACTTGACACCAACTGCCTTTTGATGGCCATTTCAAACCGCAACCGATTTCATCGTGTGTGGCAGGCTTTTGTGAACGGCGAGTACACACTGTGCGTCACCAACGAGATTATCGAGGAATACGTTGAGGTGATAGGCCGCAATATCAGCGAAAGGGCCGCGGAATCAGTAGTGTATATTATTATGACACGCTGCAACGTTCTGCATATAGACCCGCATTTCCGTTTTGGCCTGATTGAGGCCGACCCCGACGACAATAAGTTTGTCGATTGTGCCATTGCTGCCAATGCCAAATACATTGTTTCACAAGACCATCATTTTGATGTCTTGAAATCTATTCCATTCCCCAAGGTTGATGTTATCACCATTGAGGAGTTTCTTCTGGAAATTTGAAGTTTTTCCCCAAGGCTATTCTTCCTGCTCGTAGTAGTAGGAGTAGTCGATGCCTTTCATGAAGATTTCGCGGTCGGTGATGCGGTCGGTGAGGGCGTCCTTTAGCAAACTTTTTGAAGTGGTTAGTGTTACTAACCACTTCAAAAAGATCGGATTTCTTGTTACCCGTTGAGCCAGGCGTCGAACTGTTCGCGCTTGAGGGCGGGGATGTCGAGCTTGAGCTTCTTGCGGAGGCCGCCGAGGTCGTTGAAGAGCTTGTTGGGGTTGGCCTCGCGGAGCTGGGCGAAGTTCTTCACGCCGGCCTTGGCCAGCAAGGGCAGCCAGGCCTCGTCGATGCCGTGGGCGGTGAGGTCGGTGGCCTCGTCCTCGGCGCTCTTGGCGTGCACTTCGGGCTTCATCTGGGGGAAGAGGAGGACGTCCTGGATGCTCTGGGCACCTGTCATCATCATCACCAGGCGGTCGATGCCGATGCCCATGCCGGAGGTCGGCGGCATGCCGTACTCCAGCGCGCGGACGAAGTCCATGTCGATGAACATAGCCTCGTCGTCGCCCTTCTCGCTGAGGCGCAGCTGCTCCTGGAAGCGGCCCAGCTGGTCGATGGGGTCGTTGAGCTCGGAGTAGGCGTTGGCCAGCTCCTTGCCGCAGACGAAGAGCTCGAAGCGCTCGGTGAGCTCGGGGTTGTCGCGGTGGCGCTTGCAGAGGGGCGACATCTCGATGGGGTAGTCGGTGACGAAGGTGGGCTGGATGAGCTTGCCCTCGCACTTCTCGCCGAAGATGGCGTCGATGAGCTTGCCCTTGC
>Ga0310694_10002851_pt1 | contig 17313 bp, 9 predicted proteins | sample 174DNAGHGhighgp2_FD_203884 | JGI IMG/M metagenome (GOLD analysis project Ga0310694, IMG submission 203884) | Sheep rumen microbial communities from Palmerston North, Manawatu-Wanganui, New Zealand - 1742 DNA GHGhigh gp2 (v2) (version 2) | ecosystem: Host-associated > Mammals > Digestive system >... | reverse complement strand
TAATTCACTATTTATTTCGCTAAATTCTATTTCACCATCTTTTTCAGTTACTGTTAATTCTTCTCCATTTATGTAATAAGTAAATGATTCAAATTTAGAATCGATTGGTAAATTAATATTAAATGGAATATGAACCTTACCATCCTCATCAACTGATATATCACTGGCAATCTTTAAAGCATCCTCATTTGAAATATGAAGCTTTTCAATTGTTAAATCACCATATTTTACTAAAATATCATATGATGAAACTATACTATCTGATCCACCCTCAAGCTCAAATGAATCAGTAAATTGTCCTTCCTCATTTTTTGATGTGCCATCAGGATAATTTTCAGTTATTGTAATATCAAATTCATGCTCTAAGCCAGAAAGCTTATCACATTTAAGCTCTATATAATATCCACCCTCATACATTCTAAAATCCTTGATGCTAAAGATTTTAGGGTCGATATCTACTTCCTTAATTAATGAAGCCTCAAATTCAATTATTTCATCATCTACATTCTTTAAAGGAGTAAATTGAATATCTAATTTCTTAATATAAGGCTCAACAGTAAAGCTTATTTCTTTTTCAGTAGATTCCTTTGAATCAATGATTTCACCATTATTTAATAAATCAATTCTATAAAATTCATTTTCATCTGCCATCTCAAAGCCTGTATTAATATTTAATGTATTACCATTAATATAATCAAATGAATTATAGAAGCAGCTATTATCAAATGTATATAGCGAAGAGAAATTATTCTTAAATTCAAATCCCTCAGGTACTTCAACACTATAACCAAATGTAGAAATTTCAGTATTATAGTACCAATCCCTACCATCAGTATAATCACCATAAACAATAGCACTAATAGCACTACTATTAGTTATATTCTTAATAGTACCTCTAAAGAATTTATCCATAGGTAATTCATGATCCTCTAAAAGTAGCTTACTACCTGAATAAATCTGTAAATAAACATTATCTGAATTTTTATAATAATCTGAAATATATGTTTCATAATCTAGGTCATAATTACCTAGTATGTGATTAAAGTTAGGAATAAAGCTAAATACAGCCACTGGCTTAGGTAATGTATCAGTTGAAACAGTAGTTGAATAATATACATATTCAAGCTGTGATTCCTTTGTATCCTTACCAACAATTTCAATATCATATGTTCTATATGGCTTTAAATCAGGAACAATTTGACGCTGAATTCCGCTTTCTTCTATTGGATATTCAACAGAAAATGTAGGATTAGAAACCCTAATAAAATAATCCATATTTTCGCTTAATTCATCTATTTCAATTTCATATTTAATATAGTTAGTACCAGATTCATAATTTAAAGAAATAAGATTTGGCTTCTTTTCCATAATACCTGAAGCGACAGTCGCAACAGCGGCAGCCGCAAAGGCAACAACAGATATCGGACCAGCAAGAGATGCAACTGTAGATGTTACAGATGCTGATGCTGAAGCACCAGTAGCTGCAGCTCCCGCTTCTGCCTCAGCTACAGCCTCTGCCTCATTACCCAAAGAGCTTGATGCATCAGCAGTTTGACTACCATCAGCAGTATTAGTTAATCTATTAAAATTTTCCATATTTTCCTGGTATTCCTCTAAATCAGAGGTTGTATCAGAATTATTTGTTGTACTATTTTCATCGCTTGAAACTTCTTTATAAAGTAAAGACTCAGCGATTCCAGATTGATACTCCTTAGGAGTATAATATTCTACCGCATCTAATCCAGGATTTTTCTCTGATATAGCCTTATTAAATTCATTCCCAGTAGGATTAAATTCATCCTTATTAATAAATTTCATAAAATATTACCTCCTTTTCCCAAAAAAACCATTTTATTATAGCATATTTTTTATTATTTATCAAACCATTATAAATAAAATCTCCAAAAGTAAACAATAAAAATCGTTTTCTTAATACTTTTAAACCAAAATAAAAGAGCCGGGCATTTTTACCAGGCTCTTTTAACTTTATGAATTATAAATGCTTCTTACATCTAATGTAAATGCTATTACATTATAATTAGTTACTATATCAATATTAATTAATTCATTTAAGCTAGAATCAAATACACATGTAGCTTCCTTATCCTGCATTCTATAATTAATACCATCTTCAATAAATTCAATAGTTTTTTCTAATTTTTCTAATATACAATTACTATTAACTGTTCTATATGAATCATAATTTAAGGAATGTCCTAAATATGTAAATCCATTAGTTAATACCTTACTAGATGCATTTAATAAAATGCTTGATGATGTAACTAAATATAATTTTTCTTCATTTAATTTAACTAAATCATCAAATGTAATTACTGTATTAAATGTACTCATTCCAATAGCCTTAAGACCTAATATTAAATTATTAACCTCAGCCTTATTTAATACAATTATAGAATTTGAGCTATTATATTCATTTATAATTTCATAATTATTTTCAATAACTCTAATATCACCGTTTTCTAAAATGACATCATAAATTGAAGCTCTTAATATAATACTATTTGAAACTAATTCAGAATCGATATTTAAAACATTTAAATTATCGATATTAAAGCCATCTAAATTCATTTTAGCTCCTACTATAACACCATTTAAGAATTTATTGATTTCATCATCACTAATTAAATCAATATAAATTAAATCAAATATATTTTCAGTGATAATTAATGTATCATTATTTAATATTTCATTAGTTATAGTAGCTCTAATAATTAATGATTCTTCTACACCTAATTTTACATCATTATTATATTTAACCATTTCCATTTTGAATTCATCAATATTAGATATAGCACAGCCATTTAAGAAATATCTAATACCATTTAATTCATCTACATGATAAAATTCAAATCCATAAGCTAAATATGAAGAATCATTATGATCAATAATATCAGTATTAGTATTGATTGTATCATTTAAATTACAATAGATAATGTCCCATACTAAATATGATAGGCTAACAACACTAAAATTAATATTACTATCAGTGATCTTTGTCTTATAATCAACTGGATTATTTTCGAATTCATTTAATGTTTCAAATCCAAATTGCTTAATCGCATCAATAGTTGTTCTTATTTCATTCTTTTGATAGTATACATATTCACTAGATTCATCATAATAATTTGTATCCTCTATCTTAATTTTACTTCTTAATTCCTCTCTTGATTTATCTCCTTGAGATAATATAGCATCATCAACATTAGATGTTAATGTAAGCCTTAAAATTACTGATTCATAAATAGATGTCAAATTATCATCTGTTAAATTTAATGCTTCATCTTTAATCTTTGTATCCTTAAAATTATCAAGTGGCTCATTGCTACCTATAAATATTTTAGCTCCATTTAAGATTCCTTCTAATTCATTATCTAAATACCAAGGATTTAATTCAAAGTTATTTATAATATTTTCTCTTAATATATATTCACTATGGAATGATGGGATAACTAATGAATCTATACTATTTATATTAAATACTAATATTCCATAGAATGTATCTGATTTAATTAAATCTAAGGCTTTTTCTACAGATAATTTTTTAGCATCAAAGCTAAATTTATCAATATTAATCTTATTATCCTCAACAACAAAGAAATCATTCTTATATTTATTTAGCTTATTTAATACTAATAATGCTTCATCATAATTAAAATAAATATTATTTGATTCATTCTTTTCAAGCCCAATATTTGAAACAACTGAATCAGGAGCAGTATTTATATTATCATATAGAGTTGATCTAAATATTCTAGATTTAGCAAATACTAAATTATTCTCATTTGATAATTCAATTAAATTAATTTGAGGATTACCTAAATCAATATTTAATAAATCTGCGATATCTAAAAAGTCATATAAATCATCATTCTTTATTAATAATTCATCCTCATATGAATCTAGTGCTACAACAATATCATTATTAGTATTAATTTTATTAGTAATAGATGCTCTTAAAATATAAGAATTACAAATCGCATCCTTAGAATTATCATTTAATTTAATATCAGATGCTCCAAATTGATCTAAATTCTTTTCAGTTTCAGATGAATTATAAACAATCTTAATATCTTCTAGCTCTTCCTTATTAATAAAATCTAATCCTAAATAATCATGATATGCTTCATCTCTATTTATGATATCCTCATTATTTAAAATAGTATCCTTAATTTTAACTGAAACAATATCCCAAACTAGCTTTGATTTATATAATATATCATAATTAGTTTTTTCATCTAATGCTAATTTTTTATAATCAGCATTTGAAATATCATCAATATTATTGATAGTTAAGTTATCTAAAGCATTTATTAAATTTTTAACGCTATCCTCTTTATAAACTATTTCATTAAATTCAATATTTAAATTATATTTATATGATAATAATTCCTTTTCAGATACAGTTATTTCTTCTCTATTTTCTGTTTCTAATTGATTAGCTAATTTATCAGAAATAGTTGTATTTAAAATAATAGATATATAACAATTATCAATAAAATTATCATCAAATATTTTTCCCTTTATTGCATCAGATGTAACATCCTTTAATGCAGTATTTGGAAATATATTATTTAAAGCATTAAGCATATTATCTAATTCACCTATTTGATACCATGCTGTATTTAAATAATTTTCCTTTAAATAAGTATCACTTGATTCATTTAATAATACATTAGGTAAAATAATACCATAGCTTTCTCTTTCCTTAGAGATTCTATTTATAATAGTCGCACTTAAAATTGTTGAATTTGTAAAATCCTTTAAATCCTCTATTAAAAATGATTTAATTTTTTCTTCATCTAATTTAACATTTGCTATATTAATTTTATCCTCTTCTGTATCAAAAATTACATTTCTATTTTCATCAAAAACATTTAAAAGATTAACAAATTCACTCTTATTAATATAGCCATTTTCAAATGTAGATTCATCGGTAGGCACTATTAAACCTTGATTATTTAATTTATTACTAATAGACGCTCTTAAAATTTTAGATAGAGATAAAGCTTCAATATCATTTTTTCTTAATGTTATTTGATTTATATTTAATTCCTTTAAATCTAATTCTAATAAATTAGTAGCATCAATTATTTTACTAACCTCTACTTGTTCAATAATAGGCTTATTAATGCTATCCTCTATATATGTATCATTAAAATCGTATGCATCAGATGGGATTATTAAATCCTTACTTGCATTAATTAGTTTAGTCGCAAGTGTTGATTTCATAATTAATGAGCTATATATAGCATCTAATCTTGTGCCATTATATTCTATAGCCTCATCATTTAAATCTTTGATATTTTCCATAATGACGCTTTTAACCTCTTCTGAATTATTAAAATCTATTTCTAATTTACCTAAATTTAATCCATAATCTAAGGCATCAAATAGTTTTCCTAATTCATTATTAGCTATCCAAATATTAGAATCATTATATTCTATTAGTTTTTCCTTTTTAGCATCATCCTTATAATCATCAGGAACTATAATTACATTATTAATTCCTACATTACTATTAACTAGCATATTAATTAATGTAGCACAAATAATATCACTATCTAAAAATTCTTCCTTATTATCAAATACTGTAATTAATATATTTTTAACATCTAATTTACCATCATCAGGCATTATTTTAATAATAGAATCAATTATTTCCTTTAATTCATCCTTATTAATGATATTTACTACTTCCTCATTTTCTAATTCCTTTACCTTATTAGGAACTACTATTTCTAATGATGAAACCTCATATGAGGATAAAATACCACTTACTGCGGCTCTAAGCATTCTAGAATCTAAGAACAAATCATAAATAGGCTTTCCTTCATTAGTTTCATTATCTAATGATACTAATAAGCTCTTAATGGCCTTTGATCTATTTTCATCATTCTTTAATGCCTTTAGTCCTTCTTTAGCATCATTATCCATTAATAAGGCCTTAAAGCCAGTTAATACATTATAGGTTTCTCCTCTTAAAATATTATTTCCATCCTCTATATCATAATATCTAACCTTAGGTACATACATATCAGGAATGTAAATAGCTAAGGAATCCTTTATTAGTTTAACCATTCCACTAGATGACATTACTCTATCTAGAATTTGGCTTTTACTTAATGAATCTAAAACTATATCATAATTTTTTATGTTTTCTAATTTATTAATATTAGAATCAGAAAACATTTCAAATACGTTATCTAATATTTCATTATCCTTATCATATACATTTCTTACAATTTTTATCATATTAGATGATGTCTTTAATAATTCATTTAATTCATGTGTCCAATCTAAAGTATTTGTATTGATTCCACTCATAAGCTTTATTTGACTATCCTCTTTAACTAAATCATTAGTTTCATTAGCTAAAGTACTTTGAATATATTTATTATCAATATAAACATATAATCTTTCATATAAGCCATTAAGCTCATTTTTTCTATCTCCATTTAAAATAGATAATCTTCTAAGCTCAGGTAGAATATTTTCAGAGAATGCTAATATCCTTTCTGTGCTATCCTCTATTTTAGCTGCCTCAATTGAGTTTAATACTAATGATAATAATGCTTTAGTATCATCTCTAGTAAGTAAATTAGAAGCTGTAATAAATGGTCTTGTTTCATATTCAAAATCAGGATTATAAATTAATTTTTCCTTTATAGCTCTTTCTTCTGGAATATAATCAGTTAAATAATTCTTTTTAAATAAAACCAAAAGCATATCTACCATATCAGGATTATCTTTAGCAAATTCAAGCTGTTCAAGGTGCTCAATAATTGAATCTAATAATGATAGAGCAAAATTAACAAAATATGTTTTTCCATTAAATTCATTAATTATAGCATCATACTCATTTTGGAATTCCTCAATTGACATAATATCAATAATAGTATCAAGCATATCCTTTTTTCCATTTGCGGCTAAAATCAAATCATCCTTACCATATTTCATTAATAAATCAACTGTAAGCCTTCCAAAGTGCATATAGGCACCAATTTCATTAGCGAAATTAAATCTTTCATCCAAGCCTCTTTTTGGATCTTCAATTCTACCTGAAAATACTAAATCAGCGGCGTATAAATAAAATGGCATATTATCCTTACTCTTAATAGAATTTAATACCTTAAAAATACCATGCTCACCATATGTACCTATTGCTTGATATATTTCATATGGAGCATTTAATGATGAATCAGTAATTTCAAGCTCATTAGTATAATCATAATCACCTAAGCCTGCAACTATATATAATATTGAACCAACAAATGATATAAAAAATATCGCACTAATAAATCCTCTTATACCACCAATTAAAGAGCCTAAAAGCTTTCTTTTTCTGTAAGGCTTAATATCCTTAACCTTCTTTTGTTCAATTAAGACATTAGTAATATCATTTTTATCTACTATTATTTCAGTATCATCATCATTTAAAGGCTTTGATTCATCATCCTCTATATTAATAATTGAATCATTTTCTATTATTGATTCCTCATCATTTTCTATACTTGATTCCTCATCATTTTCTAATGATTCACTATCTGGATTATCTTCCTCTATTAAAGCTAATGCTTCCTTTTTCTTTTCCTCTTCTTCCTTTATTCTTTCTATTTCTAATCTTTCCTCTTCCTTAGCTTTTTCATATCTATTATTTACCTTTTTCTTATATCTTCTTTCAGGATAGAAAATAAGATAAATCAAATAGAAAATAAATACTAAAACAAAATAGAATATTACCATAATAAAGGCTAAAATTAATTTATAAATAAATAATGCTAATTGTAATAAATATTGACCATTATCCTTTACTATAAGTGAGATGCCATCACCATAATTTAATTGTTTAGGAATGAATTCATATAATATTTCAGTAAGCTTAGTTGAATTAGGAGATACACCCATTTTATTTTGGATAAAGCCATCTCCTAAAAAATTATTAATAAAGCTAACTAATCCACTATCTACTCTTTCACTATTAGAGAATATAATAAATAGAATCATACATACTAAAAACGCAATAATAGCCTGTATAGCTAAAATTACTGATTTTCTATATCCTCTTATTATACCCTTTATAATGGCCCATATAATAATTAAAAAGAATAATATTGTAGGAACCAATATAATAAGTAAAGATATTATGCCACCCATATTATCCCACTTCCTTCCATATTAACTTAACAATCGTTTTTTTTTATTTAATTAATTATACCATAGATATAAAAATATAAAAAAGCAATAAACGTAAATTTATTAGATAATACCTAAAAAATAAAAAAATAGTCGATAAATATACCAACTATTTTACCATTAATGATGATTATTCATCATTTTAAATATTCATTATAGAAATCATCTAGGTTCTTATAAACTTTTTTTATGTTATTTCTTTTACATATTTCATATAATTCATAATTAAATATAGCATCTAGCTTTTCTTTGCCATAAATAATAAATAAATTTCTTTTCTTCTTTATCATTTCATTTAATTGATTTAAATATTTATTACGTCTTTCTTCTAAATCACTATCTGAAAATATATTAGAATTTAAAGCTATATAAATACCAAATAGAGCACTTACAATATAATTATGCTTAATCTTAGAATTCTTTTTTACTAAAAAATCATATGTATAAAGCGGAGAATTAATAAAATCATCAAACGTTTCTACTAAATAATGATGCTTCTTCTTTAATCTAGTTAAGCTTGATTTATTATCTAGCCATTTATATGTTGTATAATCTAAATATTTAATATTATTTTTATCAATTAAACCTAATACACATGTTGTATAATAAGCATCCTCAACATTTCTAATAGTATCATGGAATCTAATATCATTATTTAATAAAAATTCTCTTTTATATACCTTTCCATGCATCCATGGGAAGGTATCCTTTCCCTTCTTTATTAAAAATGAACCATCAGCCATTTCAACTGCAATATTAGATACTAAATAATCTGGCTCATATTTTGTTATACAATCAACTAATGTCCATAATGAATTTGAATCAAATAATTCATCATCACTATCACAATACATAACATATAAGCCATCAGTATTATCAAATCCCTTTTGTCTTGCAGGACCAGGTCCTGTATTTTTGTCATTTCTAATATAGGATATATTTAAATTTTTAAATTTATTTAAGAATTCTTTACTTAAAATACAATCAGAAAAATCATTAACTATAGTTATTTTAATTTGACTAAAATCAATATTTTGCTGATTATTTATTGAATTTAATAATTTATTAATTATTTTTTCATCCTCTTTATATTGAGGAATAATAATATCTAATATCATATTTTCACCTAATATTCCTGTTTTTTAGTTTGCTTTGTCAGATTAATAAATTTATTATTCCACTTTGGTACATCATTTCCTATTAATGATTTAGAGCCTATAACCACATCAAATAAATCCTTTAATTCCTCTTCATTTGATTCATATTTTTCAAAGGTATATCCTTCTCTTTTATAAAAATTAATCGCTATATCATTATTTAATCTATCTGTAAATAATCTCATATATTTAAATCCTAATCTATAAGCATAATCCTCAGTTAGCTTTAATAATAATTTACCATAATTTTTATATCTATATTCCTCTAAAAGACCAAAGAAGCCAAGCCAAGCATTATCAGTATCATTTTTATAATAATAAATTCCGGTTGTACCTATACATATATCATCGTTATAAGCTAAAAAGAATTTATTTTTAGAATTAATATCTAATGAGCTTAAATAATTATTTCTTCCATTATAATGAGGAAATATTATGTTTTGTATTTTTACTGCAAATTCAAAATTATCATTTGTAATTAGTTCTAACCTAAGCATATAATCACCTATAACAATAATTATATTAAAAAAGAATGGAAAAATCCATTCTTATGATAATGAAAAATCCTGATCAAATACAATAACAAATTTATAATCCTTATATTTTTCACTAATTTTGGCTTTTATTTCAGATATTACATCATCGGGGTTTTCCTCATCGAATGAAATAACCAAATCAAAATTACATACCATTTCCTTTTTATCTAAATAAAAGCCATGAAGCTGTAAAACATTTTTATATTTAGCTAAAATTGAATTTAATTCCTTTTTAATTTCCTTTGATTCTAAATCATTATTTTCTGCATAAACACCAACAGTCATAATTGTATTATATTTTGCATATAATAATTCTGATATTTTTCTTTCTATTTTTTGAATTTCATTTGCTGTTAAGGACGCATCTACAGAAATATGAATTGAACCAATATTTTTATTATGACCATAGCTATTTAATATTAAATCATAAGCACCTAATACTCCATCAATTTTATTGACATCAGATTTAATATTAGCAACTATTTCTTTATCAAATCTATTTCCTATCATGCTTGATAGAGATTCCTTAAATACCTCAATACCGCTCTTTATAATAAATAAGCCTATTATTATACCTAAGTATCCTTCAACATAGATTTTAGCAAAATATGCTAATATTGCACCTACTAATGTAGAAAGAGATAATATAGCATCAAATAATGCGTCCATTCCTGAGGCTTTTAGGTTTTCACTATCCACCTTTTTCCCTTGGATTTTAAAGAATAATCCTAAGGCTATTTTAACTAAAATAGCCATTGATATTATAATTAATGAATAGATTTGAAAATCAGGTAATGTATCATTTTTAAAATGATCAATTATAGAATTAATAGATTCATATATTGCAGTACCACCAGCAAATAATATTAGTGCCGCAATTAATGATGATGTAATATATTCTATTCTTCCATAGCCATATGGATGCTTCTTATTAGGTCTTTTATTTGATAGCTTTGTGCCGACAATAGTTATTACACTTGATAAGGCATCTGTTAAATTATTTAAAGCATCCATAATAACAGAGATAGACCCTGCTATAAAGCCTATAATTGCTTTAAAGGATACTAATATAATATTTCCTATAATTCCTATTATTGAGGTTTTTATTATTACACTTTCTCTTTTTTCCATATATTCACCTTTTAAAAAGGCACCAAATGGTGCCCTTTTATTCAGCCTTAAGCTTTCCTTCCTGAATCAATTTAATTACTACATCTGCCATTTTAGGATCAAATTGAGTATTCTTGCATCTTTCAAATTCAGAAATAATCTTTTCCTTTGGATAAGGGTCCTTATATACTCTTCTTGTTGCCATGGCATCAAAGCAGTCGGCGCAGCAAATAATTCTTGCAATATAAGGTATTTCTTCGCCCTTTAAGCCTTCAGGATATCCTCCACCACCATATTTTTCATGGTGATATTTAGCACCCTCAACAATGTTTGGAATTGTTGAAATATCCTTTAGAATCTTCGCACCCTTAGTAGTATGTGATTTCATTATTTCAAATTCTTCATCAGTAAGCCTACCTGGCTTATTTAATATAGCATCAGGAATACCTATTTTACCAATATCATGTAATAAGGCAATATAATATAAATTCTCTAATTCCTCGTCCTTCATACCTAATTCCGCTGCGATAATTCTAGAGAAATGTCCTACTCTAATTGAGTGACCATTAGTGTATGAATCCTTCGCGTCGATTGTACGAGCAATTGCCTCTATTGACTCAATAGTAATTCCCTTTAATTCATTTTCCTTTTTCTTTGCGATAATATTTTTTCTATGAATAATATAGAAGTTTAAGGCACCAATTAATATTAAAACAAGTAAACCAACTAAAATCCAGAACCAAACAGTTTCATAGAAATGTTTAGCCTTAGTCAATGTAATATTAACCTGATTACTCTTTTGACCAATTGAGTCTATTGCGTAAATATGGAATTTATATTCTCCACCACTTAAATTAGTATATGATATTGTAGTTACATCGTCATTAACTACAACATAATCATTATCTACACCATCTAGCTTATAATAAATAGTATGTCCCTTGTTTGGCTTAAATCCTAAAACAGATAAATTAAATTCTACACGGTATGTATTCTTATCAAGCTCAAGCTCATTTCCATAATATGAAACACCATCTAATAAAATAGAATTAATAGCAATTCTAGTTGGCTCATCCTGAGCTCTAATCTCGCTAAAATCATAAACTAAAATTCCATCTGTTGTTTGGAAATAATATTTAAATGTTTCCTCATCATAATATCCTGATGTATTAGATTGAATAGCCTTTAAGCCATTAGTTGAATCATATACCTCATAATCAATTAATTTATTATCACTATCTAAATTATCACTGCCTAATGAATCAGTTATGAATACTTGATTAGTTGTCGCTATTAGGAACTTATCAGTAATTTCTCCGCCCAAATTCTTAGACTTAACCTTTGCAATTTCAACAATTGAGCCCTTAACGAAGGGTAATACAATTTCTTTAGATTCTCCATTATTATCACTATAGAATAATCTACTATTTAAATTGTAATAAAGTCTATCTCCATCATATAAGAATTTTAATCTATTTCCTTCAACATTCTTCTCTGTTTTAATTTCAGTTCCAGTTTTAAAATCATTAGAAAGCTTAATAATATTTCCAGTATAATTAAATACTACATTTCCATTTGAATCCTTGTTAATATAAATTGTACTTTTTGATGTACAATAAACAGAAATCTTATTTCCATCATATCTAAAAATACCACCAGATTGATATCCAACTGCTAGGAAATCATCAAATGCTCTTAAGCATCTAATATTTACTAAGCCTGCAGGAATAAAAGTATTAGGCTTTTCCTCAACTAAGCTTTCTATATTAGCTTCATCAGTTAAAAATGCTTTATCAATAATATTAACATTATTTGTATTAGGATCATATTCAATTAATCCTAAGCCATATTCTGCAAAATATAATTTGCCATTAAATACTTCAATATCTCTACAATCAAATGTAACATTTTCCTTTAAAATACCATTATCCATTTGATATTGAGCTATAGCTTCCATTATTGGATTATAATATTCACCACTTGAAATTATTTTATTTTGCTTTAAATCATATATTACTAGGCCACTCTTACCTAAGCATAAATATAAATAATTATTATATTTTTCAACTGCATATACAGTTCTTAGCTTATCCTTCTTAATATATTCATCCTGCCAAACCTTATCACCATATAATAATTTTACGAATGAATTCTTAGTAATAATAGATACACCACTAGATGAATTATTATTTGATGCAAGCCATAGATTACCCTCATAATCTACCATTATATCAACTAGCTGAGTAGCATTAGCTAAATCACTAGTTTGTGAATAATCAAATGTTTTAGCATCGAAGCAATATATACCCTTTTTCTCACAGCCAACAAATACCATATCCTCACTTGAGTTATAATAGATTGTATTTACCTGGTCACTAATCATATCAAATTGCTTTTCTGCTACTTTATTAGCCTCTAGATCAAAATTAATTAATCCAGTAGTTGTTCCAATTAATAGGGTGTCATTATAAATATATAATTCAGTAATATATTTATTTTGGTAAATTAATTTATTATTTTGATCATATACACCATCACCTTGGACTAAATATAGTAATCTATCTCTTCTAGCATCGTATACAACCTCACTTATAGATAGGCTTTTAGTTCCTTCCTCTCTATAAACCTTATTTTCTAATGTGTCATATTTAAACACGCCATCATTAGAGGCTATATACAATAAATTATCATATTTATCAAAGCTAAAATCTAAAAATTGTGGTGTAATACCTTGATTATTTTCTAAATCAGCTAAATCATCAATATTCAATAGGAATTGAAATTTACTATTAGAATACTTAAATAAATTCTTATATGTCAAAATGTATAAGGCATTATCCTTTTGAGTCAAATGCATAACATTGATAATATCATATTTTTTTCCGTTTTCTTCAAATTCCTTATATGTTTCAAATACCTTAGAATCATATCTTGTAAGTCCAGAATATTGAGCAATCCAAACAAAGCCATCGTCAGTTTGACATAAAGCTCTGGCTCCAGGGACCTCCATATATACCTCTTCCTCATTTTTATCACTTAAATATGGGGCAGCAAATATATTATTAGATATGGTATAGAAGCATATTAATAATAGTGTAAAGATAAAAAATATCTTTTTCTTCATGAAAATCACATCCTTTAATTGGATATTAAATTAAAAGTATTAGGTTATTAAAATACTCTTATTTGAAATATTATAACATATTTTTAATTCTATAACAAAATAAAAAATAGGCTATTATTAATTTTATAACAATAATTAGCCTATTTTTATTGGCTTATAGATCAAATAATGTTGGATTATTATCAATCCATGACTCCTGCTTAGCCTCTTTAATCTCATCATTTTCATTTAATTCTCCAATTAATAATGGAGAATTAACATTATGCATTTGATAATTTTTTACTACCTTATTCTTATCTCCATTTGCGTAGCAATACCTGCATAAATGAGGGCAGGAATTATAAAATCCTATATCATTAGCTATTAGGCATGAGCAATAATTCTTTCTAGCTTGCATATTAGATTTTATAATTAATCTTTTTCCAATCGCATTTTCATAATCCTCTAGCATCATACAGCCATTTACATCAATACCATATTCTGCTAGCCATTTTTCCTTAGAGCATAGCCTTAGCTTCATATTATGCTTATCAGCTATTTTTTTAAATTCCTTAGCTATAATTATTTTTTCATTATCGCTACAATCATTTAATTCCTTATGAAAAAGTGCTAGCTTATCATATAAATCTAAAAAGCCAAATACACATAAATTTGTATATCCATCTAAGCTAGAAGCTATTTTTTCAAATGTCCTAATATGATAATCTAATGTATATTTTTCATTAATTATTATTGGAGTATATCTAAATCCAATCGCGTTTTTACCTATTTGATTAGATAAATATTTGAAATCCTCTATCACATCAGCGATAGGTGGCACATTAGGCTCTATATCATTACCAAAGCCTGTAATAGTAATATACCAAAACTGACCAAATGGCTTTAAATAATCTAAATATTTAAACATTGGTCTTGGATTTTTTGTACAAAATCCAATAACATCAACCACCTTAGGATCTAATTTAAATTTAGTAACTAAATTAGGATAATATGGATTTCTAACTAATACATAGCCTTCCTTTATTCTATTTATAAGCCATTTAGAATAAAAGGCAGGTATATCCGTTCTTTGTCCTGTATTAATAATCATTTTATCCCCCTAGCTTAAAATATCCTTTACCTTATCATCTAATAAATTAAATACCTTATCCTGATATTCTTCTTCAATTTTTCTTATTTCATTTTGATTATTTTTAATATCTAATTTATCTAATATTTCATATTTTAAAAATTTAATATTTGATTTTGCTTTTTCTGATTTTAAAACTATTTGATAATAGGTAGGGCCTATATCTAATATTTTTAATGCTAATTCATTATTAATTAATCCACTAGTTACAGTACCATATAAATCAAATATAGTATCATTTGCGATAGGTCCTATAATTACATCATATTTCTTATAAACATCAGAATTACCATTTCTATTTTTAAAAATATAATCAAACCATTCCTTATTTCTTTCTTTAAATTCTAATACATTTAATGAATTTAAATCTAAATCATAATAATTTAAAATAGTATCCCTATCATTTTTTATAGTAGCCCACTTTTTTGAAAAATCTATATTATTAGATAAATAAAAGCCTTGACCAAAATCAGCATTAATTCTTCCATGCTTCAAATTTATATCGTTAATTATATCAAAGCCTACATGATATAAAATCATTTATAACACCACCAATTCTACCTTAAAATAAAAGCCTCAAATGAGGCTTATAATTATTTATTTGCTGGTTCCCACTTACAACGAACAGGTGAAACAATTAATCCTTCCTTCTTTAAATCAGCAATAGCCTTATCTACTACCTTTCTATCTAGCCCTGATAATTCAGCTATTTTGCCAGCATTTAAAGGGACTTAAATAGAAAGTCTTTTTCATTTTATAGTTTTAATTCATCAATCTTATTATTAATTAATTCTTCATTCATTTTGCTACCATAGCCTATAAAAATTTCTTTATTTTTATCGTTCTTTTTATAAACAATTCTAGCTTCATCATTATCAGGATTAATTTTAATTCTAATTACATCATTCTTATTAAATTTCTTTTCTTTATTTTCATAAACATCATAAAAGATAAATGTTGAATCTTTATGATCAAATGATAATAAAGGCTTATCAGCTATTTTTTTATTTGTCCTAAATGATGAATATTCAAATAATAAATATATAGTAACCAATCCAAGAACAACAGCTGAAATAATGAATACAACCTTATTCCAAGCTCTTGGGTTATCTTTTTTTAAATCTAGCAAATACCAAATTAAATCAAATACAAACCAAGCTAAAGCAACACCAAAGCTAGTTAAAGCAGATTTCATATTATTTTTTTTGTTTTTTCTTTCTGCGATAATTTCAATATTGTTTTCCATAAATGCCTCCTAAAATATCTTTTATTATTATATCATAAATAATATTATTCAGATATTTTAATATCATTTTTAGATTTATATATCTCTTCTTCATTTCTATAGATGACCATACAGCTCATCTTTATTAAACGAACCTTATTTCCTAATCTGCCAATTTTAAAAACTCTTATAGGCTTATTATTAGCAATTGTCCATTTGCCAAAAATAAAGAATAAAATACAATATGCTATTCCTATCGTAATTATAATTCCACCAATGATAGAAAGAGATATAATCCAAGCAATAAGTAGCCTTTGATTATCATTTAAATTACTCTCTTGGCTAGAAGCTAAATATTCATTTTTTAATAATGTTTTATCTTCCTTTCCATTATAAGTTATTTCTAATTCAACAGGATTTTTATCTTTTATTATTGCAGCATAATGCTCTGTTTCCTCTATAGAATTTATATAAGACTTTTCTTTTTCATAGGAAAAACTAGCAATAAATATAATACCTATAGCTAATAATGAAAGAATTAAAGATAAAACAATTTTTTTCTTTAAATTCTTTTTCATATTAAATTCCTCTTAAATGGGGGACTAGTTTTATATTATAATTCTATCAAACGAGCTGCAACAAAAGTGCAACACAAATAAAAAAAAGATAGAGGCAATCCAAATGGATTGCCCCTACGCTTATATATTAATTATCGTATCAAAGGATATTGCTATTCAGCCTTTCCTTCCTTCTTACGATAAATTACTAATACTACGACAGCACCTAATAATATTACACCACCAACTACACTTAATCCA
>Ga0310694_10002850_pt1 | contig 17315 bp, 17 predicted proteins | sample 174DNAGHGhighgp2_FD_203884 | JGI IMG/M metagenome (GOLD analysis project Ga0310694, IMG submission 203884) | Sheep rumen microbial communities from Palmerston North, Manawatu-Wanganui, New Zealand - 1742 DNA GHGhigh gp2 (v2) (version 2) | ecosystem: Host-associated > Mammals > Digestive system... | reverse complement strand
ATAATAAGAAATATCAATGTTATGGTGTAACTATCAATTTTGGTGACAAAGAAGTCGCTGACATTATGACAAAAGCACTTATTAATGCACTTGAGTCTGGTTCTACTACTGCTGCTGCAGCTGCTAAAACATTAGCCGATAAGGGTGCAGAAGGATTTAAGAAAGATTTACGTGATAAAGTTGCTAGACTCATATTTGATATGATTTTCGCATGTCGTAGAATTTCCAAAGATTTGATTTTTAAAGATGCTGGTTCTGCATTAGCAGCAATTAATCAAAGTGGAAATACAGAATTAGAATTTGTTTTCTTTAAAGGTCCTAAATCCAATCCTAAAGCTTATGCTGAACGTTTTATTGACTCTGTAAAGCGTGATCCAGAAATTGCTCTTATAAGCAAGAAGCTTGATATTGTGCCTGAAACATATTACAAGAACGATATTGTAGAAGACCGTAAAGAAAGCGTCCTTTATAAGTTGTTCATGACTAAAGAACCGAATTTTAAGGAAATGATAGCAGACATTGATAAATACAAAATTGTTGATTCTACTGTTGCTGAATTAAGCGGTAAGGTTGAAAAACAGTTGAAGGAAATTTACGAAAAGTCTGAACGTGGTAACTTAGTTTCTGTTTACATGGTTCCATTGAAGATTGATGATGAATTAATCAGAGAAATTGTAAATAGTGATAAGATTCACAATATTGATGAATGCTATACTGCTATTGCTAAGAGAATCAATAATGAATTAGGTGATGCGTTAAAGCAAGTTGCTAAGATTGATGACTATATTGGTTTTATTCCAACAAAGACTTATGGTCTTAACCTTTATTTCAAGGATAAAGATACTGCTGAAGACCTTGCTGAAAAATTAAATCAGACCGGTCCAGAAGGTGCAAAGGAACGTAAGAAATATGACAAGAAGATGTCTAAACATTATCAGTTACTTGGTAAGTTCGACGGATTAGATTTGAAATACCCAGGCGATGGTAGTGATGAAGCAATGACAGAATTCTTTAAGAATACTTTATTTGCTAGAGCACATGTTATTAAATTGATTAAAGAAAAGTATAAAGATATTCTTGAATTATATAAATTTAGTGCTACAATAAAGTCTGACTTTATTACTGCTATTTCTAAGGAAGATAATAAAGCAGCGGTTAGCTCATTTATTGACAGAGTTATAAATGCAGCTAAGACTAGCGATAATTTCGAAGGTATTTCTATTCCAGATAAGACCACAATTAATTTCTACTCTCGTAAGGAAGAATCTTGTAAGTTTATTAAGGAAAAGATTTCTAATATTGAAAATCTCACTAAATTCTTTGAATTTAATAATGGTGCTCCTGAAAGAGTTAAGTTCACAAGTGGTGACGTTAGTAAGATTAAGGAATTGTGTAATCCAAGTAATTTGATTGCTCTCTTCTCTGATAAGTATGAAGAAAAATTAGGCTTTATTACTAAGGAATTGGAATTAAAGCTTGTTCCAGAAAAGTTATTTACTAATTGTGGTGTAGGTTCATTATTAGCAGGTGCAAAATTTATTGGTTCGTTTAGCGAAACTGAAATAAAAACATCTACAGAACCTGAATCAACTGAAGCAGAACCAACAGAAGGTGAAACTACAACGGAATCATTCAAGAATACATTTAAAACTAGCTTATTACGTTCTATTAATATGTTGAATGAAGCAAGAGCTGGTGCAAGTGCTGCTAATCCGCTTGGCGAAGAAGTAATTAAGAATATCGTTGAAATTATAAATGAAAAAGGCGGTATTAAATTTACTGGAAAGAAGTTCGAAAAATTGAATAAGATTACTGTTGATAAATTTATTAATAGCTATATATCTGATGAAGATAAGAAACAACGTGCTAAAGCTGGTCTTAAGCAAATATATTATAACGTTTGGGATAAAGTTATGAGTGTTGCTGCAAAGAAAGCTAAAGAAAATGAATTTAAATGGGAACGTAATGAAAACACTCTTGTAGTAAGAGCTTCAGAACGTGCTTCTCAAGAATTCATAAAATTTATGAGTACTTATAGTAATAATATAATTCAGAATACTACTGAATTTGAAGGTAAGCTAACAGAACATCTTATTTTCCAAGACATTAAAAAATAAAATTAAAAACCAGGTTAAAAGCCTGGTTTTTTAATATAAATAAAAATATGGCAGGAATTACAACACAAATTAATGATTTTACTAATAACAAGTTTATAATTCGTTTTTCAAATCTTGTTAATATGACGAATTATGATCTTGATACTCATATCTTGGACAATTATGTAAAGAATGTAAGTGTTCCAGATTTTTCTATTCCAATGCTTGATACCCGTTATCAGCATGAAAGACAGTTACACCCAAATCCAATAGGTGCAAGAGATTTGCAGACTATGAATATTGAGTTTATGCTTGATGAAAACATGCAGAACTATTATTTATTCTATTGTTGGATTTATTGGATGCGTTTTGGTGAAGCATGTGGAAAAACTACAGCAAAAGGTGAAGAACTTTTACGTATGGACTGTATCGATGCAATCGAATTAATTTCTTTGAATAATAATAACAAAATTATTTCAAAGATGAAATTCAAACATGCTATTCCAAATAATTTGGCACAACTATCATTACAATATGGTTCTGCTGATAACGTTACTTATGTTGTTACATTTGAATATGAACAAATTGAGTTACAGCTCGAAAATAAAGAAGATTTAACTGAGACAATAGATAGAACAATTCAGTAAAATTTGGAATTAATTATTTACGGGCTTTAAAACAGCCCGTTTTTTATTATTTTATAAATATATAAATGTTAGAAGACGAATTACATATAGCAATAGACTATGATGAATGTGACCGTACTAATGATATAGTGAACGGCTATTTTTATATTCTATTTTATAAAGCAACCACCGAAAAAGCCGTTAAAGAAGGTTATGACAAAGCTCCGATAATTTACTGTTTTGCTCCTGACCAGAATAACATAAATTGTTTTTGGGGAATTAATTTTCATTATTTTGATAAAAGTGTGCAATTATATATTTTAAATCGTATGATAAAATATTATAATATAACTGATGGAATGGATAAAAGAGTATTAATAGATACTAAAGGATTATACAACATTTATACTAATATAGCAGAAGGTGCCAAATGTTATAATAGAAAAAATGTATGGGATGCTTATAGAATTAAGAATCAGTATATTCCTAAGTATATGGAAATTCCATCCAGATTCTTAATTAAGACAGACGATAAAGTTAGCACCGATTTCAATCTTGCCCCCGGAAACAAAGGTTTTTAATGGATTATCAAAAAATATATTGGGATATTATTTACAGAGCACAGAAACGAGATAATAATTTATTATTAGAAGTAGAAAAACACCATATTATTCCTCGAAGCGAGGGTGGTTCTTCTAAAAAATCAAATCTCGTTGAACTAACTATAAAGGAACACTTTATAGTTCATAAACTATTGATTAAAATGGGAAAATGTCTCAAATATTGTTATAGGCACTTAAATTCAAGTCGTGATTACGTTAAAGAAAAGAGAAAAGAACGTAAAAAGAAAGGTCTATATTACGAACATAAAGATTCAGATTTAAATTAAAGAAAAATTAAATTATTTTTACAAAGTATTGCATTTTGCAATACTTTTCTATATTTAAATGTAAAAATAAGGAAACATATAATGAAAGTATTGATATTTGATATTTCTAATCTCATGATGAGATGTCTGTTTGCACAGATACCGAGTCCGACTGAGACGAAATTCAGAGAATTTAAAATGACTTTCTTATCATCGTTTATGAAAGTCATTAAGGACAACAACCCTGATAAGGTTATTGTCGTAGAAGATTCAGAAAGTTGGAGAAAAGAAATTTATCCAGAGTATAAAGCTAATAGAGCTGCAAAGAGAGAAGCATCGGTTGTTAACTTCGATGTTTTCTTTCCTGTCTTCGCTGAATTTCTTGAAAAATTACAAAAGTGCTTTGGCAATATTCAGTTCATGAAAATCCCCAGAAGTGAGGCCGACGATATCATAGCAGTTATAGTGAAGAATAAACCAGAATGGGAAATTATTAATGTTTCTGGTGATAAAGATTTTTACCAGCTCTATCAATTCCGAAATTATCGCCAATTCGACGGTGTAAAGCATGAATTTATCGAATGTTTCAATCCTGAACAGGAATTGCTTGTAAAGATTATTCTCGGTGATAAAGGCGATAATATTCCAGGACTTAAAAGAGGTGTTGGTCCCGTAAAGGCATTGAATATTATAAATGAAAATCTCGATAAATGGATTGATGAGCAATGTCTTAGAGACCGTTACGAAATGAACACAAAGTTGATTTCATTTAAGTGCATTCCTAAGGATATTGAACTTGCTATTATGGAAAATTTAAATAATTTTATTCCTGGTAAATTCGATGGCAAACAATATTTTAAATTTGTTCAAATGGAAGGACTTCCAGGCCTTATGACAACTCTGGCCGAATACTCAGAAATTATTAAAAAGTTAAAATAAAGGAAAATATGACAGACAATCTTAAAAACATGTTGGAAAAAGTTTTTAGAGGAAATACATCACTTTTTGTTAGAAGAATTAAAACAACAGGATTAAATTTTAATGAAGGGCCATCTACTGAAAACGAGTTTAAAGGTTTAATTGAAGAAATGGGTTCATCAATTTGTATTATAAAAGATTACAAATATGAAATATTTAAAAATTTATATTTAACAGCATTTTGTAAAAATATGCCAAATTCATTGCCTGAAAAATATTGGACAGAACAAATGAAAAAAGGTGCCGAATATGATTTAAAGAAAGGTGGTGAATTAGGTTCTCATTTTGGTTGTGCTGCTGGTGATATTATTATTGATGTTAATGATGAAGCTTTTTATTTTGATTTAAAACTTTCAAAAGATCCAGTTTCATTAAATAAAAAAGGCGAAAAAACACATATAACTGGAAGCATTGGTGATAATTGTTTAAAGTTTTTTCCGAATGGTGATGGTCATCATTTTTGTATAACCTTTGCAAAGAATGTAAATGAACCAGATGCAAAAATTTTTGCAGTTGATATGGATGCTTTACAAAACGCAGTTAATACAAATAGAATTACAGGATATAAAATTGGTATAAAAACATATTATGTAATTCAACAAATATTAAAGAAATGTCCAGAAGCAGCAATTGAATTAAATTAATTTATAAAATAAGGGTTGACTGAAAACCCTTATTTTTTTATATTTAATATTATGGAATTAAAGTATAAACATCTTTATAAAACAGTCTTAAAAGAATATCAGAATCTTAGTAAATGTGCTAGACTTAAAGTTGCAGCATTACTTGTAGAAGAGGGAAGAATTATATCTTGTGGATATAATGGAACTCCATCTGGTCAAACAAACTGTAATGAATTATTTAAAGTTGAAGCAGATAAATATTATTATAGAACAACCAAAGAAGAACCATGGTTAGAAATTGAAGAATCTGAATGGCGAATAAAACATCATGAATTTTCTGAAAGAAATGAAATTCATGCTGAAATGTCGGCTATAGGTTATGCATTAAAAAACAAAATTGATATTTCTGGCGCTTCTATGGTTCTGTCACATGAACCTTGTGAAAATTGTAGCAAATTAATTTATAGTGCTGGCATTAAACACATCATGTATGTTAATAAATATGATCGTGGTTCAAAAGGTCTTGATTTTTTAAGTAATAATGGAGTTGAAATAGAACAAATATGAGTAATATAAATTATAGCATGATTGTTGCAGTATCTGATAATAACGTTATCGGTAAGAATGGAACAATGCCATGGCATCTAAAAACTGATTTACAAAGATTTAAAGAACTTACTACTAATCATTGCGTCATTATGGGCAGAAAATGCTTCGAATCTATTGGTAAACCATTACCTAATAGAACAAACATTGTAGTTTCGTCAAATATGGATCTTGAAATTCCTGGTTGCATTGTAAAACCTTCTTTGCAATATGCAGCAGACTATGCAAATTCAAGATATGATTTGACACCTTTCATTATTGGTGGTGGAACATTATATAGACAGGCAATTAATCTTGTCAATTTCTTGTATTTGACTAGAGTTCATACTACTATCGAAGATGGTGATGTTTTCTTTCCAGAACTTGATATGAATCAATGGGAAGTAACTTCAAGCACTGATTTTAAGGCTGATGCTGATAATGATTTCGATACAACATTTATGATATTAAGGAGAAAAAGATGATAGGTGCAATTATTGGCGATATTGTTGGTTCTCCTTATGAATTTAATGCCAATAATATCAAAACAACTGATTTCCCGTTATTTAGTGAAAAGTCAGCTATTACTGATGATTCGGTTATGACTTGTGCTGTAGCAGAAGCATTATTTTATGCAGGAAATTCAGAATTATATTTTAAAGAGACTTTAATTGAAACTATGAAGGCATACGGTCAGGTATATCAGAATGCTGGTTATGGTCCTAAATTTAGAACTTGGCTATTTGGTAATACTAAAGAACCGATTAATAGTTTTGGAAACGGTAGTGCAATGAGAGTTTCTCCAGTAGCTTGGAGATATGATGATTTAGACTGTGTTTTGAGATATGCTAAATTATCTGCTGAGGTTACACATAATCATCCTGAAGGAATTAAGGGAGCACAGGCTGTAGCTTCTGCTATTTTCTTAGCAAGGTCTGGTAAGAATAAAAAAGAAATTTATGAATACATCGTTTCTAATTTTGGTTATGATTTGAGTAAATCATGCGATGAAATAAGACCAGATTATAAAATGGATGCTACTTGTCAAGGGTCTGTTCCGCAAGCCATACGTGCATTCCTTGAAGGTAATACATTTGAGGAGTGTATTCGACTAGCTGTCTCATTAGGAGGCGATAGCGACACGATTGCATGCATTACAGGCTCGATTGCAGAGGCTTATTATACAATACCGTTCTGGATTAAAAAAAGAGTTATAGATATGTTAAAACCTAAGGAACTTTTATATCCTTCATATATTATGTTTTCTAAAAGTTTTATAAATAATGTATGATAATAAATTTCCAAGAATTAGATAAGCGACTTGAGAAGGTTTTAAACGTTATAGTCTCTTTAGGCTTTTCTTATGAAATGTTCTCAAATCAAAAGATTAACATTATTGACAATAACGTAAGTTTTGCTGAAAAACGCAATATAGGCGTAGTAACCCTATTAAATTCTGGTAAACTTACAGTCCGTGTTTATGGATATAGAAAGAGGGTAACTCTGAAATATCGCATGAAATCTAATGAGATAGTTTTTACACCTAATGCAAAATTATCAGAAGTTGGGTCCAGAACACGTGCATTGCTCAAAAAATACGTAACTGTAAATAAAACATTATAAATAATATAAAAAGAAATTATAGGAGTTTAAAATGGACGCTAAAGAATTAAATTTCAAGGAATATCTCGAAAATAAGAGAAAGATGGATGAAGAACTTCAGATGCAGCAACAGAAGTCCGAAGCCGAACAGAGCTTACAGACTCAGGCTATGAATGGTTCTGCTGAAAGCTTGATTGCTCGTTATGTTGGTCGTGGTGACTTGAAGGCTGGTCTTGCTCAGCTTGGCCAGGATTTGGGTAATGCAATCGTCAACTATGCACTCAATACTTTCGTTACTGACGATATGTTCGATTCTCAGGATGCTAAGGCTAAGTATCAGAACATTGTCAATCAGAAGATTCAGTTGCAGGCTGTTGGTTCATTAGTCGACATCCTCAAGCATATGGGTATCGATCTTCAGAATACCAAGACTGCTTTGACTATCTAATTTTTAGTAAAATTCTTTTAAATGACTGGTTTTTTAACCAGTCTTTTTATTATATTTTAATATAAAGTTATAAATAATATAAAAATAAAGGAATTGTATATGGAAAACCCTCAAATCTTTAATTATAGAAGACAACTGGCTTTAGCAAAAGATAAAATAAAAAAAGCAAAACAGCCAAATGCTACTTATATTCAAAAGCAAGAGGGTGCAGATGCAGCAGAAAGGTATTCTAAATTACAGAAAAAAATAGAAGAATTAAGAGCTGGCGATGCTATTATTGAAAAAATTATTTCTGATCCAAATAGCTTTATAAACAAGGCTATTGATGCTGGTGATTGCACGGTCAATGACAGAAGAAGCCATTATTGTGGCTTGTCAAAAGCTGCTGCTGAATTACTTGCTTTACAAGTTGTTGCAGGTTCAAATATTAAAACCCTTTTAATGAGTCTTCCTGAATCAAATAAAGCAGATGTTGACTTTTCTGAAACATTAAAGTTTATTGAAGATAATGACTTATGGTATAAACCAGTTGACAGAAATCAAGTTACTGAATTTAAGAATTTAGTAAAAAGTCATCATGTTACATTAAAGCAAAAAAGAGAAAAACGTGGTAATGCAAGAAGAGAAATTGCTGAAGAAATTCTTGCATTGAATGATAAGCTTTCTAATGCATCAAATGGCACATATATAATAACTGCTACTAAGGGTGCAAGAGGTGCAAGTATTCCTGTAATTATTAATAAAGATGTAAAATTACAGCTTACACTTAATGGTAGTGAATTAACGCAAGTTTATGATAACAAAGATAATTCTACCACATTAGTTAATACCGTTGAAAGAATTTTTACTGATCGCTATTATGATTTAATAGAAAACAGAAAAAAGATTACAAGTGCTACAACTTTCTGTTATAAGCAGGATGCTGTTGTTGCAATTGACCCATCTGTTTTAGGTGAAGATATTGAAAATGCACAAAAGGGTGGTGAAATTGGTGCAATCGCAACACCTAATGTCGTTTGTCACTTTATTCATGCTGATGGTAAGTCTGATTCTGAAAATGAATTATACTTTAATGAAATCATCGATGATGGTGAAAAGATTAGAGTATATGGTCAAAGAAAGAGAGATATAAACATCAACTATAAGAATAACCAAGTTTTCCATGCATTCTTCCTCATTTCTGATGGTGAAAACTCTGCTTCTGAATATAATTTCTATGGTATCTATAGTGTTAAAGACGACGGTACAGTTTGGGATTTGCCAAAAGGTAAGGAATTAGTTATTGATGCTGAACCGGCTTCTGAAAAATATCCTGCTGGACGTCCAGAAAGAATTTATCCAGTATACATTGAATATGCTCGCGAAGCTGATGAAAATAATGGCGAAGTATTATCTGAAAAGAAATATAGTAATGTTGAAATTGCTGAAATGCTTGATGAAGCTTTCGCTGTTATTGCTGAACATGGCTATGACGTCGCAAAAAACAAACCTGCTAATTTCGATAAGATTGTTCAAGCTAGGATGATTGCTGAACGTAATGGTTATAGAGTAAAAAAGATTAGATAATTTCATATATAACTCCTATAAATGGATGTTGGAAACAGCATCCATTTTTTAATTATAAATATTGAGTAGATTTTAATAGTGACTAATGGTGAATCCTCTTTTTAATATGATGACAAAATTCTTATATGACAACGGTTACATAAAACTGAGCAAGTTTTTATGGGGAAAACATGTAAAAACTGAAAAAGTAACCGGTAATATGATTATAGTAAATTTAATTTATAATACAATTACTGTATTGAAATTAAAAGACCATTTTCTTTTTGTAAAACATGCTCCAAACTTAGAGCTAGTTAATACAAAATATAATACTGTAACAGAATTTAAACGAATCGTCATGCAAAATGAGAAAACTCAACTAGAATTCCTTAAAAAGCAGAAAGAATGGAGTAAACGTAAATGAATGAGATTGATGAATATAATTATTGCTTATCTCAGATAGATATGCTTAAAGAAAAACTCAGAAATATGGGTTTTATGTATGACGAATACCATGGTTGGTATAATTATTACAATCATCCACTTTCTAAAGCTCAACAAGATGAAGCAAATGATGCAAAAATGAAAATCCAGAAATATTCGGAATATTCTAGTAAAATTCGTAAAAAACTAGGTTTCTAATTGTTATAAATAATATAAAATTAGAAGGAATTTTATATGAATTTAGAATACGCAGCATATTTGCTAAACGAAAATCATATTTTAAATGAAGACGCTAACAGTTCCGGTATTGATAAAGCAAAAAAGTGGGTTAAGAAGAATTATCACTTAACAGAACTCGGTCAAGAAGCTGAAGACGAGGTTGTTGATGATCAGGGTATGCCAATTCGAATGCAAGACCGTATTACCCATGAAGAACGTAACCAACGTAATATTGATAATATTGTTGAAACTGCTAGAACATTCTTTGGTCACTGGTTAGGAAACCAACTTAGAGTTCCTCGCCAAGTTAGACGTGAAGATGGAACTATGGGTCCTAATAACGCTTCTGGTATTTACAAATACCTTCCAGGTGCTGTTCGTGTAGCTATTTCTGACTGTGGTTGGTTCACTGCACACCCAAACCATAAAATGCTTGAAAATTTAAGATATCTTTATGCTTATGCATGGGATGAATGGCAGACTGGTTTAGTAGAAGGACTCCCAGGTCCACAACGTGGCCAGCCATATGCTGGTAAGTTAACTGCTGACTTTAATGGTAAGTCATATCAACAGTTAATGACTGAATTTGGTTCTAAAATTCCTGAAATCAAAGCAAAGATTCAAGAAAATGGTGGTCCAGGTACTGAATATGATGCAGAAGAAAGACCAGCAGCTGAAGCACCAGCGCCAGTTGATCATAGTCCATATCATGTCGAATTAATTGAAAATTATAGGCAAGCACATGAATGGTTTGATTATACAAATCCAACTGCTGACCAAGCAGGTAACCATTTTGCAGGTGCTAGATGGTGTATTGCTGAGTATAATGAGCATTGGGATCATTATATGAGTCACTTCGGTAGAAGAAGACCAACAGTTTATTTCTGTTGGAAAGCTGCATCTAAAGAAGCATTATTAGCAATGAATGAACATGTTGCTGATTATGACCTTCCAGGTTCTAATGACAGAGATAGTGATGGTTATAGAAAAGATGACCAACTTCCATTCAGTGAATATGGCTTGAGCCTTATTTGCGTCATGGTAACTGAAGGTGATAGACCGGGAGAAGTTAAGTTCTTACAAGCAACTTCTCGTTATAACCACTGTAATAGTCATGGTGAAAAACGTATGGACGGTGATCCGCATGCTCAATATTATGGTGATAATCTTTGTCGTGATGGTGGTAAGAGAAAGATTTGTGAACTTCTTGGAATGTCTGCTGCAGAATTTGACAGACGTTTAAAACCAGTAAATGGTGGCGGCGCTGGTGCTATTTCTCATGATAATATTATGGCTGCAGTTGATAACTTAGATGAGGTTTTAAATATCGCAGGTGATTATGATAGATTCGAAAATGTCGGTTTATATCGTATCAGACATAATCATGAATATAATTACTATGATATGTATACTCATAAGTTTATAAGCGATTCTTGGTTCAGAGAAGGTTATTCTTTCAGTAATAATGGTTTCTGTGTAGTTCAGCTCAGTAATGGTAAATGGAATATTATTAATGCTCATGGTGAATTTATGGTTGACGTTGATGCTGATAGCATTGAATATGACTATGACCGTAATGAAAACTATGCGAAGATAGGTATTAATAAGGGCGGTAATATGTTCTATAATATCGTCAGAGTTGATAATGGTCGTCCATTGTTACGTAGACTTTACAAAGACGTTAAGTTATTACAGACATTTGGCAAGACTATCTCAGTAATGGATTCTGATAATAGATGGAAACTTGTTGATATTAAAGGCAAGGTTGTTAGCACATTACCAGAAGATATGGAAATTAATAGAGAAACTTCTAAGTTAATGTTCTTAAGATCTCGTTCTCGTTCTAATTATTATAAGATTGTTAGTAAGAAAAATAACCGAGAAATCGCTAAGTTTACTGGCTCTTTAAGTAGAGTTAATACTTATAGCGATGGCTGTATCATGGTTAAGAAAGAAGATAATAAGTATAATTTGTATACTGAAAATGGCCCAGTATTTGATACATGGGTAAGTTATCTTTCTAGTCATAATTCTTATGACAAAATGGTTTATTCTTATAAGCAAGGAAGAACTTACGGATTTGTTACTTCTAATGGTAGAAAAATTGAAACTGACGGTCGTGAAATTGATGAAATTTCTGGTGGCGTTATTAAGTGTGGTGAAAAGTTCTATAATTTTGAAGGTGACGAACTTTCTCTTCCTAGAAACAGTTACTTAGCTGATGCATGCTATAATATTACTGTTATAAAAGACGGTGATTATTATAAGTTCTTAAATACGCTTACTGGTGAGTTCATTGATTTAGGCGGTGCTAATATTACTGGTTATACTAATCGTGATAATGGCTACTTTATTAAGACTGCTGACAGTAAGACTAATTTCATTAATGCTAAGACTTGTGAAGTTATATCTGATACCTTCTTTGATAATTACCAGATTAATCCAATTGGCCAAAACTGTTACTTATTGGATAAAGGTGGTAATAAGTTAAATATCTTCAATGCTGATTTTGGTGAAGAATTGTTTGATATGGACTTTACTGAATTAAAATCCAGATTCTCTCAAAATGGTCTTGCATTCATTAAGTGTAATCGTTCTGATTTTATCATTAATACAAATGGTGACGTTAGCCGTTCTGTAGAACTTATTGCAGAAAATATCAGAATGTATTGCGGCGCTGAGAATTTCTTGGTCGAAACAGTAAAATCAAGACCAATAAACAAGTTCTTTATGAATGCGGCATACTTTTTAGACTAAATCTATAAAATTTCAAATAATAGACCAGTTAATTAAATGATTAACTGGTTTTTATTATAAATAATATAAAACGAAAGGATTTTATATGAACTTAGATTACGCAGCATATCTTTTAAATGAAAATTACATTTTGAATGAAGATGCCGGTTCCGAAGGTCAGAAAGGTGCTAGAAAATGGTTCGAGCAGAATATGATGAACATGGAACTTGGTGGTATGGGTGGAATGACTCCAAACCAGTTCCAGAGAGAAGCAGAAGCTACTTTTGGTCACCCGCTTAATGATGCTTTAGGTATCAGAGACAAGAACGTTTACAAATATTTGCCTGGTGCAGTCCGTATTGCAGTCAATGAATGCGGTTGGTTATCCGAACATGAAGATAAGAAAATGATGGATAACCTCATTTTGATGTATGCTTATGCATATCTTGAATGGAAGGACGGTATTGCTGAAGGTCGTCCTGGTCCACAACGTGGTCAGCCATATGCTGGTAAATATAATAGAGATTTTAACGGTTTAAGATATAAGGGTCTTTACGATGAAATCGGTCAAGCAAATATTAATGCTACAAAGACCAGACTTGAAACGGCTAACCAAGTAGAACTTACTCCTGAAGAACAAGCAGCAAGAGAAGCTGAAGCAGCAGCACGTGCAGCAGCTGAGGAAGAAGAACGTCGTAGAAGATCTACCGCTGGTGAATATCATATTGAGTTTATTCCAGACTATAATACATCACATCAATGGTACCCTTATACAAACCCTAAATCTGATTCTTGTGGTTGTCACTGGTGTATTACACAGACTCAAAGTAACTGGGATAGCTATATCACAAACGGTGGTAAATGTGCATATTATTGCTGGAAGGCTGAATCTAAGGAAGCTTTGATGGCAATGAACAGCGACGAACGTTGGTTTAGCCGTTGGCCAAGAGACCAATATCGTGATGCACCGATAAACGATTATGGTAAGAGCCTTATTTGTATCATGGTTTATCCAGGTGATGATGGTAGACCAAGATTTGCTCATGCTTCTTCTCGTTATAACCACTATAACCCAGGTGGTAACTGGGATTCTTCTTCCCGTTATGGTGACTGCATGGTTCCGCAAGGCGATCGTGGTTTCCAGGAAATTTTGGGTATTTTAGGCATTACTGCAGATGAATTCTATGAAAAGTTCCCATTTAGAACAGCAGACGGTGAACAAGCTGTTGATCATAGTAGATTATATACTATACTTAATAGCTTCAGAGAAAGAGCTGCAAACGTAAGAGGCAGAAGATTATATGATGTCTTATCTGGTTATGATCCAACTCGCCAAGGTGAAGATATTATCAAAATTAGAGATGGTGGTGAATATAACTATGTAAATTCTAGTGGTAATTTACTTTCTCCAACAAGATGGTTTAAGGAAACTAAGAGCACTTTCGGTAAGGGAAATGCTGTTGGTGTTAGATTCAAAAATCCACAAGGTGCTTGGGTTTGGAACCTCTTGGATAGAAATGGTAACTTAATACTTGCAAAGAACGTTTATGAAGTTAGATTCTTTGAATATAATGATATTGTTGGTCCATATGTAAAAGTTGGTATGAAGATTGGTGATGACGAATTATTTAACGTCATAAACATCAATAATGGTAACTTCTTATTAAGAAAACCAGCATTTGACGTAATGTTATCTAAGGCATACTCTTCTTCTATTCCTATCAAGGAAACAAGAGAATCCGATTGGACACTTGTTGACTTAAAGGGTAAGAAAATTAATATAAACGTTCCGCTTAAGCGTGTTCGTACTGATATTAGTATAGATTATGGTAACGGTAAGACCTTTATCTATGCAGATATTAATCAGAATGGTAAACGTGGTATTATTAATAAGAAACTTAGCCGAATGGTATATACTTTGAAAAATGGTGAAGAAGTATATGCAATGAATATGTATGGTTTCGTTATTAGAGGAAATAGCAGATATCAGTTATTCAATGAAAAAGGTGATTTGCTACATACATTAACCAATGGTAATAGAATTTATCTTGGTGAAGATTGTAAATATGCATGGTTTAAAAATGGTCGTATTCGTTTCTACGATATGGTAGAAAATAGACAATTAACAGATATTGTTGATGCTGGTGCTGATGATTGTAGAGGATATAAGGGACTTTTCTTTGCTAACAGAACATTATACTTTAATGGTCAAGTAATAGCAGATGACCTTTATTCAAGAACATTTGTTCCACTTAAGGGTGCATTCAAGGATTATGTATATATCCAGACTAACTCTGGTAAGAGCTTGTTCAATGCTGTTACTGGTGAACGTTTACCAAATAAATGTATAAAGGTTTATGAATCAAACAATAACTATATTGCTATTCATACAGAAGGAACAACTCTTGTAACTTATGATGAAAACTTTAATGAGTTAGACAGAATAACAGATACTGCTGAAATCAGACCGTTGAATTTTGGTTGTGTTCTTGTTAGAGAACGTGATACTCAGAAGCCATATAATATTATTGGTCCAGATGGTTATCGTCTTTTCGAATTGAACTTCGATGATGTTCTTACCGCTGGTTTTGACCAAGAAGGTATTGCTACTATTAAGTGCGGTAATAATGACTACTTCATTAATATCGAAGGTGACGTTAGTAGAGCAAGAGAACTTATGGCTGAAAGTATGCAAACTAAGCTTGGTCCAATGCTTATGGAATATTCTGCTCCAAAGGCAAAAGCCAAATTTAACTGGCATAATATTGCAGCAAATTTCTTAGACTAGTTTAAATTCATATAAATCCAAAAACAGGTATTCTTAGGAATATCTGTTTTTTATAAATAATATATGAATTTAGATGAAGCAAAAAATATTCTTAAAGAAAATGGCTATATTTTAGATGAGTTTTTTCCATTTAAAGGAAAGAAGAAAGAACAAGAAAAATCTACTGAACCTGAATTTTTACATTATAGAAACACTAGCCCATATGCTGGTCTTATTTGGAAAATACTAGAACAGATAAATATAGATTATAATAAAAGTATTACAAAAGCGCAAGCAATAAATTATATTAAACAGCTTCTTCCAGCAATAAAAGATAATCCTAAATCTGAAGTTTATGAGAAAGTATTATTTGATGTGATTAATGCGATTAACTAAAAAAATCAAAATTAAAACGCTAAATAAAATTAGCGTTTATTTTTTTATTATATTTGTTTTTACATTTTCAAGACTATATCCTCGGAGCGAAGACCAACTCAATGGAATTGTCGGTAGAGGGATAGCCGTTTCATACTTAAAATCGGGGTATGACATTAATACGATCGGGTAGATCGCAGTTTTAGCGTGTAACCGATAACGAAAACGATTATCGAAGTATAATCTCGCAAATTATACATTTAGCCGCCATGGCTGGATATGATGCAGCTGGAGTACAGGATGACCGACCCATAAGCATATCCGTAAGTCCCGAAAGTCGAAGACAGATGTCTTTTACTATCCTCCTGGATAGGCTTATTGTCTCTACAGATATTTTGAACGTGTGTATAGATAGATAAAATAAATAAATATTTTATAAAGGGTTTACAAAAAGTATTAAAAATACTATCTTTATAAAAATTACTTATAAGGATTAAATATGTTTAAAGCATTATTTTCTAATCTTTTCAAGATCAAACTCGATAGAACTATTGGAGTATGTCGTGAAGTAACAAAAAAGAAAATGTATTTTCTATATTTTACTGAAAAAAATAAAGAAAGATTAGAAGATTTCCTTGGTGATAGATATGATTATGACTTTACTGAAAATGGAGTCATTATTTGGGATGAGGAAAGTATGGATAAAATTGGTCTTGTCCGTTCGTTCTATTTTCCTTATAATTCATATGTAATAGAAGATGAAGATCATTTCTATTGTATTTCTAAGCAAGAATTCGATGCAAAATATGAGGTTATAAGATGGTAAAGTTCTTGTTTTTTCTTCTTGGGTCGATTTTTGGCTATAAAATCTGCAAATATATAGATAATTGCTATATGGAAGATAAATTCACGTGTCATAAATAATATATGACACTAGAAGAAGCTATACAAATATTAGAAGAAAACGGTTACAATATTTTGAGTGAAGATTTAAAGTCCACTTTAGGAAAAGCGGTAGGTATTGGTGCCTTAGCCGCTTCTACTGTTTTTGGTAATAGCAATATTGATGCAAAACCAGTAAAAGACCCGAGCTTTGGTAAAAATTCTATTGTTCATGTCCATGATAGATATAATTTAGAATCCGATAAGTTCGGAGTTCCAACCACTTATAAATTGAGCAATAACAAGTCTCCTTATAAAATCAGTAAGAAAGATGAGATTGAGTTAACTAAGAAAAAGATTTTAGCAACACCTAAATCAATGTTGAAAAAGTCTGCTATGGATAATCTTGATGTTATTGCTAGATATATGGTTGAAACCGCAAATAAGTATAATGTCGATATTGATATTCTTCTTGCAATAGCTGGCACTGAAAGTAATTTCAATAATGACAGTAAAAGTGG
>Ga0310694_10002849_pt1 | contig 17319 bp, 17 predicted proteins | sample 174DNAGHGhighgp2_FD_203884 | JGI IMG/M metagenome (GOLD analysis project Ga0310694, IMG submission 203884) | Sheep rumen microbial communities from Palmerston North, Manawatu-Wanganui, New Zealand - 1742 DNA GHGhigh gp2 (v2) (version 2) | ecosystem: Host-associated > Mammals > Digestive system... | reverse complement strand
GCGCTGCTTCCGAAAGTACGGGCTGTACTTTTTCATAAATCGTCTCATTTTCCGCCGCTTCCAGGAGGATCCTGCCGATCAGGTTGACGGCACCGGCCGCCTCCACTTCACGGATGCAGGCAAAGGAAAGCTCCGTAGCAAGAGCCAGGCGCTCTTCGAGCGTCATGCGTTCGATCTCGAAGATGGTTTCGCATTCTTTCAGGAATGACTCCCTGCGATAGTTCACGAGGTAATAACCGACATTCCAGAAAGCCGGAGGATAAGCCTTTCTTGAGCAGTTCCAGTTTCCGTTTTCATCGATGGCGATCCCGGCGGATCTCAGATACAGGAAGAAAGCGCCCGAATATGCATGTTTTCTCGGGATCTTCTGATAAAACAAAAGATCGGCATAAAGTTTGCAGGCGACCGTATTTCCTTCATCCGCCAGCCACAGGATCTCCCGCTCCGCAGTCTGGGAAGAGATCCCGTTTTTTTCCAAAACCTCTCCCGAGTACTGTTTCAGATCATCTTTATAAGAACCGTCCGCCTCAAAACACATTTTTCATCCTCCCATGCCCTTTTATCAGGAGACACATACCGGAATATTATACCACAGAATACCTCGTACCACCATAGCGGTAAAAGGCAGAAAAAAAGAAACGCACCATACCCTCGCGGTACAGCGCGCCCCTCCCTCTCGGTATCCGAAGATACCGGAATGGACCTGAGGGGATTCGAACCCCTGTCCGAAACGCTCGCCATTGCTCTTCTACTATCATAGTCGGTAGATTAACATTCCCTCCGCCGTCCCGTCATCCGACACCGTTACGGTTTTAGTAGCTTCATAGATCTGCCATGTACGCAAAGCTTAGTACATGCGTTTCCTACATTCTGATGCCCTGACCCCGGCGTGTAGGTGCGTCAGGCAGGACAAGCTGCACTTAGGCAGCTAACGCGTAATTTTCTTCAGCGTTTAGTTTAAGGTTTGGGGTTAACGCACACCTGCGGATAGCTTCTTCAACTTAAAACACCCCGTCGAAACCTGTCAAGCCCATATTTGTTTGTAAAGGTACCTGCGGATCCTCCGCTCTTGTATGTATTATATCGCCGAAAAAAGCAGGAATTCAACCCCGTTCATGACTATTTTTTCGGTTTCCATAACTCCGCTCTTTATTGCGGTGCCATCACTTTCCGGTAGACTTCCGCATCCGCTCTGCTGTAGCACACGATCATAACTTCGATCGGATAATCCTTATGTTCGTCGATCCAGTTTACGATGGCTTTCAGTGCTACCACGGCGGCTTTCTCTTTCGGATACCCGTATACGCCGGTAGAAATGCAGGGGAACGCGATACGATGCACGTCGTGCTGCGCCGCAAGATCCAGCGATTCCGCATAACAGCTGTAGAGCAGCGCCGGATCCTTTGTGCTTCCGCTGTAGACCGGACCGACCGTGTGGATCACATACTTCGCCGGAAGTTTATGTCCTCCGGTGATCTTTGCTTTTCCGGTCTCACAGCCGCCGAGCTTTACGCACTCCTCCAGCAGTCCCGGGCCGGCCGCAAAGTGGATCGCTCCATCCACTCCTCCGCCTCCCAGCAGCGAATTATTTGCCGCATTCACGATCGCATCGGCATCCACTTTTGTGATGTCACCCACAGTGAACACGATACGGCTCTTTTCGATCTTTTCTGTTTTCCCCATAACGCCCTTTCCTTTACCGATAAAACTCAGGCATGTTTTACGATGGATTTCTTCGGACACTTCTCCATGCAGGTGCCGCATTTTACGCACTTGCTCTGGTCAATGCGGGAAAGAAAACTTTCCACTTCGATCGCTTCCGAAGGGCAGTTCTTCTTGCAGATCCCGCAGCCGATACATCCGACCTTACATTTCTTCATGACATCCGGTCCCTTGTCTTTGGACGAGCAGGCAACCAGATACTCCGCATCATACGGTACGAGTTCGATGATGTGTTTCGGGCAGGCCGCCACACATTTTCCGCAGGCCTTGCAGGCATCCCTGTCAACAACCGCGATCCCGTTCACGACATGGATCGCATCGAAAGGGCACTCCTTTACGCAGCTTCCGAAACCAAGACAGCCGAAACTGCAGCTCTTATCTCCGCCGCCGGGAAGAAAAGACGCCATCCGGCAATCCTCCACTCCGTGATACTCGTAGTTCTTACCTGCCTGCTCACAGTCGCCCGCGCATTTTACATATGCAACCATGCGGGTACTGTCTCCCGCATCCACACCCATGATCTCAGCCACTTTCTTTCCGACATTCTCTCCGCCGACCGGACATCCGTTAACGGGAGCCTCCCCTTTCACGATCGCCGCAGCAAGTCCGGAGCAGCCGGGATATCCGCAGCCGCCGCAATTATTGCCGGGCAATACACCGATGATCGCATCCTCTCTCGGATCCGTCTCCACATGAAATGTCTTTGCGGCGAAGCCGAGAAAGAGTCCCAGCAAAAGTCCCAGTATACCGATCACCGCTACCGCGGTTATGATTGCTCCGAAGTTCATTTTATTTATCTGCCTCCCATATCAACGTTTAAAGCAGTCCCGAAAATCCGCAAAAGGCGATCGCCATCAAGCCTGCCGTGACCAGCACGATCGGCATTCCCTGAAACGCTTTCGGGATATTGTTGTACCGCATTTTTTCGCGCAGCCCGGCAAGGATGCAGATCGAGATCGCAAAGCCCGCCGCGGTCGCAAATCCGTTCACCACACCGTAAAGGATCGAATACTCCTCCTGCACATTGGTCAGCGCCGTGCCAAGCACCGCACAGTTTGTCGTGATCAGAGGAAGATACACGCCAAGCGACTGATAAAGGGAAGGGATCTTCTTTTTCAGGAACATCTCCACAAACTGTACCAGCGCGGCGATCACGAGGATAAACACGATCGTCTTTAAGTACTCCAGTCCGAACGGAGCCAGCAGGAACTGATAGATCACCCCCGCCACAAGACTGGCCAGCGTGATGACAAAGATAACGGCGGCTCCCATGCCGGCCGCGGTCTTTAACTGTTTGGATACGCCGAGGAACGGGCATAAACCGTAGAACTGGCTTAAGACCACGTTGCTGACCAGCGCCGATCCGATCGCTATGATCAATAACTCCGATAATACACTCATATCGATAACCTCCAGGCTCTTATTTCTTTCCTACCGCAGTATCCGCCCCGTTCTCATCGTAGAAGCGGTGTGCACATCCGTCGTCCCCGCAGGATGCGCAGTCGTTGCTGCAGCCTGCCCGGATCTTCGATTCTTTTCCTGCGCGGATCTGACGATCGCGGATCACACTCATCAGCGCATTTAATGCCGCCAGTACGAAGAAAGCTCCGGGCGCCATGATAAAGATCGTGATCGGAGCAAATCCGATGCCCTCCATCGCAGGCTTAAACGAGCAGCCAAAAACGGAGAAATTGCCGAGCAGCTCACGTACCGCACCGATCAGCGTCAGCGCCACCGTAAAGCCGAGTCCCATACCGAGTCCGTCCATGATCGAAGGCAGTACCCCGTTCTTCGATGCAAATGCCTCCGCGCGTCCGAGAATGATACAGTTGACCACGATCAGCGGGATAAACATTCCGAGTGCCGAGTTCAGCGCAGGAAGATATGCTTCCAGGAACTGTCCGACAATCGTCACGAAGGTCGCGATGATCACGATGAACGCGGGAATCCGGACTTTATCCGGAATGATCTTCCGAAGCGCTGCGATGATCGCATTCGATGCGACCAGCACCGCCGTTGTCGTAAGTCCCATCCCGAGTCCGTTGATCGCCGATGTCGTGACCGCCAGCGTCGGGCACATACCGAGCATCAGGACAAACGTCGGATTCTCCGTGATCAGACCATTAACGAAAGGATCCAGCAATGATTTTTTCTTTTCCGTATTCTTTACTTCCGCTGTGTTTCCCATCTGTGTGCTCCTTTATTTCCCAAATTCCGCCCGGAAAAATGCCAGTCCGGCATTAACTCCGTTAACAAAAGCATTGGTCGTGATCGTCGCGGACGAGATCGCATCAATCTCATCCTCCGCGGATGCTCCGCCGCCCTTGACATAGCGGAAGCTCTCCACCTTGCGTCCGGCGAACTGCGGCATCAGCACATCTGCCGCCTGCATCCCGAGTCCGGGAGTCTCGGAAGTCTCCAGGATCGATACTCCGTTTAAGGTGCCGTCCATACGGATCCCCATGCTGTACCGGAGATTCCCGCCGTATCCTTCCTTGTTCGTCATATTCAGTACGATACCGAGTACGTTTCCATCCTTATCCAGTGCGGTATACAATTCGTCAACGGTATCCTTCGGATACTCGCTCTGCCATCCGGCATAAGCAGATGCATCTGCAGGATCCTGCCCCTGTTCGAAATGATCCGCATCGGGGAAAACCTCCCGGCATGCCGCCGCGACTGCCGCTTCCTGTTGCTCTCGGATCGGCTCTTTTGTCATCTCATTAACAACCGCCAGCAGTATCCCTGCCCCTGCCGTAATGAGAAACAGGATCAGTGCATCCTTCAGTATATTTTTCATGCCTGACCTCCTTTCTGCGGTTTTACCCAGCCGAAAGGTTTCGGCACGGAAATGCGCTCGATCAGCGGTACCAGCAGATTACCGATGATGATCGCATAAGAGACCCCCTCCGCGCCGGGTCCGAAGATACGGAAGATCCCGGTAAGTATACCGAGGAAACACCCGTATATGATCTGTCCTTTTTTCGTGATCGGACGCGTCACATAGTCCGTCGCCATAAAGAAAGCACCGATCAGAAGACCTCCGCCGCAGATATGTGCACCGAGATAGGACAGGTCAAATCCCCGTCCGGAAAAGATGAGTACAAACAGTATGAGGCTCAGGAGATACATCCCCGTGACATGCCAGGTGATCACGCCGATCGCCAGAAGGAAGATCCCGCCGATCAGCAGAGCCAGCGCCGAAGTCTCGCCGATCGTACCGCCCTCGTATCCGAGAAACATCTGCTTCAGGTCATACGCAGCTCCGTTCTTCACATCCGCAAGCGGTGTCGGCCCGGAAATAACATCCGCTCCGGAACGGTACGAAAAGTCCGTCATGAGTTTGGAAAACGAGATCACAAGGAAACACCTCGCTCCGAGCGCAGGGTTCATGAAGTTCTGTCCGAGCCCGCCAAACAGCATCTTCACGACCACGATCGCAAAGAAACCGCCGAGGATCGGAAGCCACCAGGGTACGGATACCGGAAGATTAAGCCCCAGCAAAAGTCCGGTCAGGACTGCGGAACAGTCGGCAATGGTATTCTTCCGCTTTGTGATCTTTTCAAACAAATACTCCGAAAGAACACTGGATGCAATGCATAATGCGATCACCAGCGCCGCTTTCGCTCCGAAATGCACGATCCCGTAAACCGTCGCCGGAAGTAAAGCCACGATCACGCTGCACATGACTTTCTGCGTCGTGATACTGTCACGTACATGCGGAGTCGGAGATACGCTTCGCAGCAGTTTCGCGGTTTCCTGCGCTTTTGCTTTTGCCGCAGCCGCTTTTTCCGCCGGTTTATGTTCCGCAGGTGCCACCTGCTTTTCCTCTTTCTGCTCTTCCATCATTCACCTCAGCAATTATCTTTTTCAAGTCCGTTCTGTGTTCTTTAAACTCCGGATCATCCTTTATTTTTTTCGTTTGGCCAGCTGGAGCTTCCGCATCGTCTTGATCTCCTGCGCAAGCTGGCGTTTGCCCGGACAGACATAGGAGCAGCTTCCGCACTCGACACACTCCATGCCGTGCAGCCGGAGGAACTCCTCCTCATTAAAGTGGGACGCGTAGTCGGCAAGATGTGCAGGGACGAGGCGGGACGGACAGACCTCTACGCAGCGTCCGCAGTTAATGCATGCGGTGGGCGCCCACTTGGTCACTTCATCCTCGCTCATACAAAGGAGTGCCGACGATGTCTTTGTGACCGGCACATTCAGATCAAAAAGTGCGAATCCCATCATCGGTCCGCCGGAGATGATCTTTGCCGGTTCCGTCACAAACCCGCCTGCCGCTTCGATCAGATCCCCGTAGTTCGTTCCCGTACGGACCTTAAAGTTTCTCGGATCCTTCACTGCATCTCCGGTCACCGTAACGATCCGGTACATCAGCGGCTCTCCTTCGATCACCGCATTGCGGATGGCGATCACGGTATCCACGTTATTTACGATACAGCCCGCATCTGCCGGGAGCATTTTCGAATTGATCTGCCGTTTTGTCACCGCATAGATCAGCTGACGCTCCGACCCCTGCGGATACTTGGTCTTCAACGGACATACTTCGATATTGTCGATGTCCTTTACTTTTTCCCGGAGCAGCTTGATACAGTCCGGCTTGTTATCCTCGACGGCCAGCACTCCGCGTGCGCCTTTGAAAAGTCCTGTTTCAATCTGCAGGCCCTTGATCAGTTTCTCCGGCTCCTCCAGCATCTTGCGATAATCACTCGTAAGATACGGTTCGCATTCCGCGCAGTTTACGATGATCGTATCGATCTTATCCGGCTCCTTCGGCGAGAGCTTAACGTGCGTCGGAAATCCCGCGCCGCCCATACCGACGATCCCGGCCCGCTTTACGACATCGATGACTTCCTCACGCGTCATCTGCTCATAAGGCTTATCATTGATCGGAGCAGCCTTTTCATACTGCCCGTCGTTTTCCACGATGATACAGTCCACCATATCGCCGGTGACCGTACGGCGCTTCTCGATCGCCTTTACGGTACCGGATACCGAGGCGTAAACCGGCGCGGAAACAAAGCCTCCGGCCTCTGCGATCAGCTCACCGGCCAGCACTCGCTGTCCCTTTGCCACGACAGGCTTCGCCGGCGCACCGATGTGCTGTGATACCGGATAGACATAATCTCCGTCTTTTTTCAGTTCGGTGATGGGTTTATCTTTGGACAGCGCTTTCCCGTCATAGGGATGTACGCCTCCGAGAAATGTTGCCAATGCCATGATCCAAGACCCCTTAAAGCTTAATTTCAATAATTATACAATTTTCTCCAAAAAAATACTACTAATTTTTTATTTTTATGGTATTATTATACAAGTAAATAATCAGGGAAGGAAAACTGTATGAAAACGATTACCGGACAATTCGAAACGAAGCCAGATTATCCTATGGAAGAACTGCTTCCCGAAGGACTGACCGCGAAAGATGCTTTGTTTCTGGATATCGAGACCACCGGTTTAAGCGCCCGCTCTTCGTCGCTTTATATGATCGGTGTCGTATATTTCAACGAAGAAAAATGGTGTTATACCCAATGGCTTTCCGAACGCTACGAAGAGGAAATGCAGGTTCTGACGGCATTCTTCGAGTTCGCCGAAAACTATCGTTTTCTGATCCACTACAACGGCAACCGTTTCGATCTTCCTTACCTTGCGGATAAATGCGCACAGTTTGAACTTCCCTACAATTTCGATCGTTTTGACGGAGTCGACATCTACCGGCGCATCACGGGATATAAAGATATCCTCGGACTTCCGGATCTGAAACTGAAATCCGTGGAGAGTTTTCTCGGCATCTCCCGTAACGATCCGTATACCGGCGGCGAGCTGATCAGCAGGTATCATGATTATGTCTGCTCCAAAGATCAGTCGATCCAGGAGGAACTCCTCCTTCACAACGCCGAAGACCTGGAGGGTATGCTTCATGTATTATCCATGCTGGCTTATCCCGATCTTTTCTTAAAACCGGTCCGGGTCATGAAGGTACATGCGAATTATTTCAAGGACTCCGAAAAGAAGCGCGGTCAGGAGATCATCATGAAGCTCCGCTTCGGCGCTCCTCTGCCCCACGCCGTATCCTTCCGCAGCATCGGCTGCTACTTCTCCGGCGAGGGCATCGACGGTTCCTTAAAAGTACCTCTCTTTGAAGAAGAACTGAAATACTTCTACTCCAATTATAAGGATTATTATTATCTTCCCGCCGAGGATCTTGCGATGCATAAATCCATCGCGACTTTCGTGGACAAGGAACACCGCGTTCAGGCTAATGCAGCAACCTGCTACACACGGAAAAAATCGCTGTATCTGCCGCAGTGGGAAGTGCTTTTCACGCCGTTCTTTAAGCGCGAGTATAAGTCCAAGGAGATGTTCTTCGAACTGACCGACGAGTTCAAGAAGAGCCGGTCCGGTTTCAACATGTATGCATCCCACGTCCTGACCAGTATGTACGCAAATCAGGATGCAATGTAAAACAGGTCCGGCAATTGCTCCGAAAACATAAATTTCGGAACTTTTTGAAGTAAATCGTTTTCTCAATCCGTTGTTGCTTTGATAAATGATCCGTGTACTGACCGGGATGCGCGTCAGCACAATCAGCCCAGTCACTTAACGAAATCAAACGCGATAAAAAATCCGCAGCCCGTATCTATCCGAAGGAAGATGCGGGAGCGGATTTTTTGATCATCGCGTGCAGATTGAGTTTAGTGACTTGTGGCCGTGCTGACGCGCATCCCGGTCAACACCGGACATTTCTCAAAAATATCTTTCTTTTTAATTCCCTGCTTTCTCGTAGAAGAAGGAGTTCTTGCGTCCGTAACCGATCTTCTGGTAGTTCGTGATCTGTTCCGTACTGCCGATAAAGAGGATCCCGTCCTTAGCCAGAGAATCGTAGAACTTCCGGAACACTTCATCCTTCGCCTCTTCGGTAAAGTAGATCAGCACATTCCGGCAGACGATCATATGATAATCCTTCGGGTAATCCTTGCCGAGCAGATTGGACTGTTTGAAGGTCACCCGTTTCTTGATCTCATCACTGATCGCATAGGCCACCTTCAGTTCCTTTACCTGATCGCGTTCTTTTCCTTTTTCGATCCTGGGAAGGGCATCGATCTCCGCTTCCGTCAGTTTTTTGAAATACTTATCCCTCAGGTCCTTCGGCACACCTGCCAGGGATTTTTCGGGATAAACACCGCGCTTTGCCTTCTCTATGATCGTATTATCGATATCCGTCGCATAGATACGAATCAGGTTCAGCGGAATGTGTCTGGAAAGCGCCATTACGAGGGAATACGGCTCATCGCCGGTCGAGCAGGCCGCACTCCAGATCTTCAGATTCTTGCCGAAACGTTTGATGAGAAGAGGGATGACCTCTTTATCCATGAAATCCCACTGATCCGGATTCCGGTAAAACTCGGAAACATTGATCGTGAAATAGTTCATGAACTCCTCAAGTACCGCCTTATCACTCTTCAGCAATGCAACGTAATCCACATACCCGTTCTTGAGGCCGCGTTTGTTCAGCTGGTCCCCGGCGATCTTGTCGATCCGGCGTTTCATCTGATTCTCTTTATACGCATTCAGATCAACTTTTGTGATCTCCAGGACTTTTTTCTTCAGGAATCCGTAATCTGTCGCATCTCCTGCCATAGTATTCTCCTCCCGGTAACCCCGTTTTTTTGTAAAAAAATGTCAGCAGACAATTTCTCGTCTGCTGACATCGTCATCAGTACTGATTATTCCTCTTCTGCCTGACCTTCGTCGCCTGCTTCATCACCAAGCAGCTCCTTGATGGAAAGGGAGATCTTTCTCTCCTCAGCGTTGACATCCACAACCTTCGCCTCGATCTCGTCACCGTTGTGAAGTACATCCGACGGCTTCTCGATGTGCGTCTTGCTGATCTGGGAAACATGAAGAAGTGCATCCACGCCCTCTTCCAGCTGCACGAAAGCACCGAACTCGGTCATACGTGCCACGGTACCCTTGATGATCGTTCCGATCGGGTACTTATTCTCCACATCCAGCCAGGGATTGTTCTCGTCAAACTTAGCGGAAAGCGCGATCTTGTCGCCCTTGATCTCTTTCACGATAACCTTGATCGCATCCCCTTTCTTGAAATGATTCTGCGGATGCTCGATGCGTCCCCAGCTCATCTCCGAGATGTGAAGCAGACCGTCAATGCCGCCGATGTCAACGAAAGCGCCAAAGCTCGTTACATTCTTGATCGTACCGTCGATGATATCGCCCTCGTGAATACGGGTCAGCGCATCCGCTTTCAGAGCTTCTCTCTTCTCCTTCAGTACGGTACGGCAGTCACCGATATAACGGCGCTTCTTCGGATCGAACTCGCTCATCAAGAACTCAACTTCCTGATCGGCAAATACGCCAAGATTCTTCGTGTAGGTGTCGGATGCGAGCGATGCCGGGATAAATACGGGAACATCATCCACCGTTGCAACAAGTCCGCCCTTGACAACCTCCGTAACCTTTGCCTTGAGGATCGTCTTGTTGTTGTAAGCTTCCTCAAGAACCTTGCTGACTTTCTCAGCTTTGACGCGCTTGTGGGACAGAACGACCTGTCCGTCACCGTCATTGAGTTTCAAAACCTTAACATCGATGGGATCACCGGGCTTTACGACCGTCGTCAGATCCAGAGTATTGTCATTGCTGTACTCCTGTCTGGTGATGATACCATCAGACTTGTAGTTCACGTTAACAGCGATCTCAGTCGGTGAAACTGAAATAACGGTACCTTCCACCACGTCCCCCGTTCGAATATTTTTAAATGATGCTTCCAATAAGCTTTCAAAAGATTCTTCCGACATACTTTTGAACCTCCTCAATAATATAGTTTGGGGTGGAAGCCCCCGCCGTGATACCGATACGCGGATACGCCGCGCCATCAGGGAAATGCAGATCCTCTACCGTTTGAATGAAGAAAGTATGATCACATACTTCTTTGCAGATTTCATAGAGTTTACGACTGTTGGAACTTTTCGTGTCACCGATCACGATCATCGCATCAGCCGCTTCCGCAATCTCCCGCGCCTCACCCTGATGCTGCGCCGTCGCATTGCATATAGTATTCACAATATTAACATCATACCTTTTTTTCTCAAAAATAGCAAGTATTTCTTGAAATTTATTCAGATTAAATGTAGTCTGTGAAACAACGCACACCGGAAGCGGCTCCGGGGGCTGATATTCCTCCGCTTCTTCCGACGTCTGTATGACGTCCGCTTTCTTAAGACACCAGCCGCAGATCCCTTCCACCTCGGGATGTGCCGGATTCCCGACGATCACGATATTATGATCCGCGCTCTTCTCAAATACGATATTATGGATCCGTTTCACGAAGGGACAGGTGACGTCCACATATTCGATCCCCTTCTCTTCCAGCAGATCCACGATATATTTCGGTACTCCGTGAGAGCGAAGGATCACGGTACCTTCCTCTACACTTCGGAGTTCCTCCTCCGTGTGCAGTGTGACGACACCCTGCTCCTCCAGCCGGCGAACCACCTCATCATTATGGATGATCGGACCGTAGGTATAGATCCGTCCTCCGCTGCTCTGTGCTGCCAGTTCAAAAGCGCGGTCGACGGCCTTCTTTACGCCGAAACAGAATCCCGCGGTTTTCGCGGTGATGATCTCTGCCATGTATTACTCCCTGTCTTACTCCGGATCCGCCGGGGCATATGTCATTCGCTCGACTCGCTTTCGCTCGGATCGGCACGCAGCGGTACTATACTCGCGCTTCGCACTCGTTAAGTACCGGCGTGCCTTTACGGTCTCGCTCATTGACATATGTCCCGTCGGATCCTCTCTTCAAAATCTTACTTACCGATCTTCTCGGAGACGATTGAGAGAATCTTATCCTCCACCTGCTCGATCGTCATATCAGAAGTATCAACGAGGACGGCATCGTCCGCCTGCTTCAGCGGAGAGATCTCACGCGTCATGTCGCGGCGGTCGCGTTCAATGATATCGGCTTCGATCGTTGCAAGATCGCAGGTCTCGCCTTTGGCAGTCAGTTCATCGTAGCGGCGCTTCGCACGGACTGCGCTGGAAGCCGTCAGATAGATCTTCACCTCCGCGTTCGGAAGGACGACGGTTCCGATATCACGTCCGTCCATGACAACGCTCTTTTCCGATGCGAGTTTCTGCTGAAGCTGCACCAGTTTGCGGCGCACATCCGGATTTACGCTGGAACGGGATGCCATATTGCTGACCTCTTCCGTACGGATGAGTCCGCTGACGTTTTCACCGTTTAAGATGACCTGCTGTGCCCCATCCACGAAATCGATCGAGATGTCGGCGCTTTCGCACTTCGCGCTGATCGCCGCCTCATCCTCGGGCGATACGCTCTCCCGGATCATGTACAAAGCCATGGCACGGTACATTGCGCCCGTGTCCACATAGATCACACCAAGCTTTTTCGATACACTTTTGGCAATCGTGGATTTTCCTGCACCTGCCGGTCCGTCGATCGCTACCGCATAGATCTTTTCGCTCATTTTTTCTCCTCCTGCTTTGTTTTATCAGCTGTTATCTGAGTTCCCGAATCAGTTTATCCTTCTTTCGCCGATCCTTCCGCCGCACTGCTTCCCGCCAGACGTCCTGTGGACCAGGCAATCTGCAGATTAAAGCCGCCGGTGAACGCATCCACGTCGATCATCTCGCCGGCAAAATACAGACCCGGGATCAGTTTCGACTGCAGTGTGGACGGATCGATCTCCTTTACGGAAACGCCGCCGCCGGTAATGATCGCCTCCTCAAATCCGCGCGTTCCCGTGACGGTAAAGCACAGACCTTTCAGCGTATCACGCAGTCGAAGTCTTTCCTCTTTCGTAATATCATGGATCTTTTTGTCCGCCGGGATCCCGCAGAATACCGGCATCAGCTCCGCAAGTTTTCCGGGTACCAGACCGCGGAGTATGCTGTGAAACTCTTTGTTCAGGTTCTCCGAAAAATCCCTCTGCAGCCGCTCGTCCAGCTGTTCCTCCGACAGTGCCGGTTTCAGGTCGATCGCCAGTTTCGCTTCCTGCCCCGCATATTTTCTTCCGTATAACGACGATGCGGACAGGATCAGCGGTCCGCTGACTCCGAAATGCGTAAAAAGCATTTCTCCGAATCCGGCATAGATCTTCTTTTTCCCGACGCCAAGCGTAACCGAGACGTTTTTTAATGCCAGTCCCTGCATTGCCGCGCATTGCGGTTCTTTCACATTGAGAGGTACCAGTGCAGGGTAAGGATCTTTTACCGTATGTCCCAGCCCCTGTGCCATCATCAGCGTGCTGCCGTCCGCTCCCGTAGCGGGATAACTTCGTCCTCCTCCGGCCAGGATCACGGTGTCGACGGCAAGGGTTTCCGCCTTTTCCGCTTCCCGGTACGTGCCGGATCCTTTCCCGCTTTGCGGCTCCACGCCGCAGATCCTGATCCCGGCAATATGCCTTGCCGGGGAAGCATCCTTTGTTTCCTCCGTAATGATATCCTTCAGTTTCGTCTTCAGCCGCAATTTTACACCGGCCTCTTTCAACGCCCGCTCCATCGCACGGATCACATCCGAGGCGTGATCCGATTGCGGGAAGACCCGGCCGCCTCGTTCGGTCTTCAGGCGGCAGCCGCATTTCTCAAAGAAATCCGTCACGGCATCTGCGGGAAATCCGTAGATACTGCTGTAAAGAAACTTCGGGTTACTGACCACCTGTCCGAAGAAGTCCTCGGTTTCGCAGGCATTTGTCAGATTACAGCGGCCTTTTCCGGTGATATAGAGTTTCTTTCCGAGCTTTTCGTTCTGCTCGATCAGGATCACTTCGGCGCCCCGCAAAGCAGCCGCATACGCAGCCATCATTCCGGCCGGGCCGCCCCCGATCACCGCGATACGCATGCTCTATTCCTCACCGGAGGAGAGATCATCCGGCGCATAGGTCTGATAATCTTCCCAGATCTTCTCCAGAGAGGCCAGGTTTTTCCGTACCTTCTCCTCGTTTCTGATAAACAGTGCCACCGAGATCGCATTGATCAGACTCATCGGAGCCACCAGGGAATCCGCAAGTGTCACCATATCCGACTTCGCCCAGAGTTTGATCGCCGCGTACATGTTCATCGGCGAATACTCGGTATCCGTGATCGCGATCAGTCTGGCATTCCGCTCATTTCCGAACGCCATTGCACGAAGTGTCCGGAGTGAATATCGCGGGAAACTGATCCCGATCAGGACATCCTCATGATCGATCCACTGCAGCTGTTCAAAGATCTCGCTGACGTTCATCGAGCTGATCACAGTGACTCCTTCGCGGATCACGCCGAGATAATAACCGAGATACTGCGCTAACGGTGCACAGGTACGGAGTCCGACAACATAGACATGTTTTGCTTTCTCGATTGCTTCCACCGCCTGATCAAAAAGCGCGGAATCTACGAGATGGATACTGTCCACGATATTCTGCGCATCCGCGACCAGGACACCTTTCAGGATCTCCGAATGATTGTCACGATAGATATTGGTCTTCGACACCCGGGGCGAGCTTAAGCGTTCCTGGATCTGACCCGCATACGCTTCCTGAAACTCCGAGTATCCCTCGTAGCCCATCATCATCGCAAAACGGACTACCGTCGATTCACTGACCTCTGCCGCCGCTCCGAGTTTTGCCGCTGTCATGAACGCGGCCTGCTCATAGTGGCTTAAGATATAATCCGCGATCTTTTTCTGGCCTTTGCTCATCTGCGGATATAATGCTTTCATATCTTCGATCATCGTGCATCCTCTCGCTTCATGCTAAAGAAATTGTACTCTTTTTAGGAAAAGCGGCCTTGTTACCAAAGCCGCTTTTTTCCGCTTATGTCCGATTATCCCTGTACGTCAGACCGGGTAAGCACCGTTCTTAGTATCTGCCTTTTTTGCATCAACCTTGTTCTGCTGTGCTTCACGATACTTGAAGAATTCTGTCGCAACCTGCGGGAACAATGCATAGGAGAGGACATCCTCATCCTGCTGCTTATACTGCTTCATCTCTGCCTCGATGGACTCCAGCTCCGGCTTGTCGTGGCCGGTTGCTTCCGCGCTTCTTGCGGTGGAGCGCTTCTCGCCCGGAATGACCTTGTCGATCACTTCCTGGTTCATCGGCTTTACGGTCTGACCGTAGTTACCGCGGAGCAGATCCTTGAACTCACCCGTAGCCGTCTTATAACGCTCGCCCATAAGGACGTTGAAAATAGCCTGCGTACCGACGATCTGGGACGAAGGCGTAACCAGAGGCGGCTCACCGCAGTCTTTACGAACGCGGGGGATCTCCTCAAGCACTTCGTTGTACTTATCTTCCGCATGCTGCTCTTTCAGCTGCGATACCATGTTGGAAAGCATGCCGCCCGGTACCTGATACAGAAGCGTCTTGATGTTGACGCCGAGCACCTTCGTGCTCATAAGGCCGGACTCGATGCACTCCTCACGATACGGTCTCCAGTAATCAGCGATCTCCGCAAGCAGCTTCTGATCATAACCCGTATCATATTCCGTACCCTTAAAGGTCTCTACCATAACCTCGGTTGCCGGCTGGGACGTACCCAGAGCAAACGGAGAGATCGCACAGTCGATGACATCGACACCTGCTTCTACCGCTTTCAGATAGGTCATGGAAGCGACACCGGAGGTGTAGTGCGTGTGCAGCTGGATCGGAAGCTTCGTGCTCTCCTTTAAGGTCTTGACCAGCTCTGCCGCACGGTAAGGTACGAGCAGACCTGCCATATCCTTAATGCAGATGGAGTCTGCACCCATCTCCTCGATCTTCTTTGCCATATCCGCCCAATACTCTAAGGTATAAGCATCACCAAGCGTATAGGAAAGAGCAATCTGGGACTCACCGCGTCCCTCCTGCTTCTTGATCTTGTTCGTCGCATCGACAGCTGCCTGCAGGTTACGGATATCATTTAAGCAGTCAAAGATACGGATGACATCGATACCGTTTGCGATGGACTTCTCAACGAATGCATAAACCACATCATCCGCATACGGACGATATCCTAAAATGTTCTGTCCGCGGAAAAGCATCTGCAGTTTGGTGTTCTTGAATCCGTCACGGAGCTTGCGAAGTCTCTCCCACGGATCTTCCTTCAGGAAACGCAGGGAAGCATCGAAGGTCGCACCTCCCCAGCACTCTACAGCGTGATAACCGACCTTATCCATTTTGGGGATGATCGGAAGCATCTTCTCGGTCGGCATACGCGTTGCGATCAGGGACTGATGCGCGTCACGCAGCACCGTTTCCATAATACCTACCGGTTTTTTTGCCTGTTCAGACATTTATTTTTCCTCCTATTGTGAATAAATCAAAGTTACTCGCGCGTCGCTACGACTGCGTCGCATAGTGTCCTGCTAAGCTCGCGTTGCTCACTAAGCAGGAACAACTATCAAAAGACCCCGAAGATGGCCATGAATGTACCTGCTGCGACTGCCGTTCCGATAACGCCCGCGACGTTCGGTCCCATGGCATGCATCAGCAGGAAGTTCGTAGGATCTTCCTCTGCGCCGACCTTCTGCGAAACACGTGCCGCCATAGGCACCGCAGATACGCCCGCAGAACCGATCAGAGGATTGACCTTGCCCTTCGTCGCGATACACATAAGTTTACCGAACAGCACGCCTGCAGCCGTTCCGAAGGAGAACGCCACCAGACCGAGTGCTACGATAAAGAGCGTATCCGTATTCAGGAAAGCATCCGCACTCGTCGTCGCACCTACGGAAGTGCCGAGTACGATAACGACGATATACATCAGCGCATTGGATGCGGTTTCCGTCAGCTGTCTTACAACGCCGGACTCACGGAAGAGGTTACCGAGCATCAGCATACCTACGAGAGGAGCCGTGGTCGGAAGGATGAGACATACGACCAGCGTAATGATGATCGGGAAGAGGATCTTCTCGAGTTTCGTTACCGGGCGAAGCTGACCCATCTTGATCTGACGCTCTTTCTTCGTCGTCAGTACCTTCATGATCGGCGGCTGGATGATCGGAACGAGGGACATATAGGAATATGCCGCCACCGCGATCGGTCCGAGATACTTCGTCTGCTGCAGTTTTCCTGCCAGGAAGATGGACGTAGGACCGTCAGCACCGCCGATGATCGAGATCGCCGCAGCTGCCTTATCATTGAAATCAGCCCATCCCATCGCACCTGCAAACAGTGCTCCGAAGTATGCCGCAAAAATACCGAACTGTGCCGCAGCTCCCAGAAGGAAAGATGCGGGATTTGCGATCAGCGGACCAAAGTCCGTCATCGCACCTACACCCATAAAGATGAGGGAAGGCAGGATCGCCCACTCATCGAGAATGTAAAAGTAATGCAGTAATCCGCCCACGCCGTTCGGCGAATCCGCCGGGGACATCATGATATCCGGATAAATGTTGACGAGCAGCATACCGAAGGAAATGGGTAAGAGCAGCAAGGGCTCAAACTCATGCCGGATCGCCAGATACATGAAGAACAGCGCGACACCGATCATGATCAGGTTCTTATAGGTAAAGTCCGGATTCATGAACGCCATCTGTCCGAGCAGATTGTTTAAAATCTCACTCATGTTTCGTACCTCCGAATCCTTCGCTTA
>Ga0310694_10002848_pt1 | contig 17323 bp, 12 predicted proteins | sample 174DNAGHGhighgp2_FD_203884 | JGI IMG/M metagenome (GOLD analysis project Ga0310694, IMG submission 203884) | Sheep rumen microbial communities from Palmerston North, Manawatu-Wanganui, New Zealand - 1742 DNA GHGhigh gp2 (v2) (version 2) | ecosystem: Host-associated > Mammals > Digestive system... | reverse complement strand
GTTCTTCCGGCGTGTATTCCATCGGGATTCCTTCCTTTCCGCATCAGATCGCCGCGCTGTGCTTTCACATTTCCATCCCCATCAGGATCACTTCATGCTCCCGGCCAAACCCGTGCCGTTCATAGAATGCCGGGAGAAACCCGTCTGCGGATGTGATCAGGTGCAGCCCCACGATGCCGCGCACCTTCATGTCCGCTTTGCAGCGCTCCAGCAGCGCGGAGGCAATGCCGCGGCCCTGGTAATCGGGATCAACCGCCAGATCGTTGATTTCAAAGGTCCGGCCATAGTGGAACAGCATGGAGGTGCCCAGCAGGAAGCCGACGACCTTTCCATCCATCACGTACTCCAGGCCGTAGGCGGTCTTTGTTTCCAGCAGTTCCCGCACGTGAATCACCGCGTCCGCTTCCGTCCAGGGATCGTTCCAGGGCGGTCCGGAAAACGCGGCGGCATAGATTGCTCCGTAGCGGTCCAGATGCTCCATCGTGATGGGAACAAGGGCCGGCCGCCGTGCAAACAGCCTTTCCTTCAGCAGCTCGTACCGTTCCTTTTTCTCCGCCTTGGCGAAATGCACGGCCCGGTCCTGCTCGGGGCAGTTGGCGTAGTCCAGCCGGGTATCGCCGAATTGCTCGCTGGTCAGGTCGAACACGCAGCCGTTCACGTCGTTGAAGCAATGAAAATTGCCATCGCCCAGGGGCACGCCATACACCTTTCCGCCGAAAATATCCTGGATCAGGAAGGCCGTGATGGAGCATTGGCCCAGGGTCCGGTTTCCCATCGTCCAATCCTTCCGCATCCGGGGCGCGCAGGTTTCCGCACACCAGATGTCGGATAACAAATCATAGTAATCGCAAGGAGTCAGGCCCAGGCTGTCCCGGATATTGGCGGCTTCCCAGCCGTAAAATTGGTAGGCTTTCATTGTTGTTCCTCTCCTATTTGATTCAAGGTTTCATCTGCAAGGCCTGCTCAAAATGCCGTTCAAAATTCTGAATTGCTTCCCTGCTCACTGTGTCCTGGGGGCAGAGCATGTCGAAGGCGTGCATGTCGGTGGGGTACACGTCCACGTCAGCCGGAACACCGGCAGCCCGGAGATTCTCCACGTATTGCAGCGTTTTGGCATAGAAGGGCTCGCCTTCGCCCACAAAGGTATAGCAGGGCGGCAGATCATGATAATCGGTCTGATGAATAGGCGCGGCGTAAGGCGACACCTTCTCCTTGACCTGCCCGCGCAGGTACAGCCGCCAGCCGAAGTGATTGCGCCGGGTGTTCCATACTTTTCCGTGGTTGTCCCGGGAGCTTTCGGTATCGATGTTGCTGAGCATGGGATAGAGGGGCATTTGGAACACCACCCGGATACCCTGGCCCCTGGCCATCATGCACACCGCCGCGGTCAGGCCGCCGCCTGCGCTTTCGCCGCCCACCATGAGGCTGCTGAATCCGAGCTGTTCCCGGTTCTCATCCATGAATTGCAGCACAGTGAAGCAATCCTCTGCTGCCGCAGGCCAGGGATGCAGCCAGGCCAGCCGATACCCCGGGGATACCACGGTGACGCCGAACTTCTTCACCAGATCCGCAGCCCGGCTCATATACACCATTTCCTTCATGCCGGTGATGTACCCGCCACCGTGAATCCACAAAACGCCGGGCTTGCCCGCCTCCGATTGCGTGGGACGCAAGATCAGCACGGGAACGCGCCCGACGCGCTTCTTTTCCACCCGGATCTCCCGACCCGGCCATAGCTTGATGGTCATTTTCTTACCCTTGTTATATAATCGAAGACATCCATCTTTATATATCAAACAGATGCGGGATAACCCATTGCTCCACAGGGCCGATTTCGTGCAACAGCTCCAGCAAAGGCTTTCCTGTATCATCAACATAATGCTTATTCATCCCGTGAGCAGCAAACGCTTCCATCAGTCTTTTCAGGATACTGCCGCAGTAACCGTAATCCTGCTGCTTGAGATATAGTTCGCCGCATTTTTTCATGTACATCATGGCAATCGAAGCAAGCTCATCCGGTGTAGGATGAGACGCTTCCAGAATGTCTCGGAAAAAAGAATGAACATAAAGGGGAAAATCTGGAAGGTTCAGACATGCCAACAGGTTTTTTACAGCGGGCAAGTCTTCCATCCAAACTTCCACGTATCCGTCTGTAATCGCATCCATACCACGGAAACACAGTTTCGCCCCATCTTCCAGAACCAAGCGAATCGTCGAAAAGTAATCCCCGCCCTCAGGTCGAATTTCGTCACCGCATGAATTAAACGCATGCGAGAACCTTTCTACTTGCACATCCATGATTTTCTGGTTCATAGCTGGCGTCCATACACACCAATCGGAATGTACATCTCTGACTGTTGTTATGTGGCTATGAAAACGAATGTACTTATCTCCCGAATCGTTGTGGACTTCATCTTCAATTTCAAAGTCGTTTTTATCTGCCGTCAGAATAGAAAGGTCGCTTTCAAAAAGATACTCTATTCCGATGCAATAATCATCCAACACCAGGAAAACCATGTTATCATCCATGGCTTTTGTGTACATACAATATGCGTACACAGCTTTCAAAGTATGCCCGATGTAATAATCCCGATGATTTTCCAGAAATGCCAACAAAGGTGTTGCTTCATCAAAATGGAAAAGGCGCTGCTCCATTGCCGTCACCTCGATCATAAAATGGAATGGGTTGAAATCTGCTTCATTCGTTGGCCGCAATGATTTCTTTCAGCGTTACATGCTCATTGCGGAAGCGCACAGCGCTGCGCTCGTTCTTCATATGCAGGGCGTTCTTTGGGCAGGCGTGAAGGCAGGCGTAGCAGTCCTCGCAGTGATCGGAAAACCGTACCTGATCGGTGACGGTGATGTTGTTCGCTGGGCACACTTTGGCGCAGATGCCGCAGCGGATGCAGGCATCGGTCACGATGTAATGCTGGGCCGCTGTGTCCTTCAGCACCACCCGCCCCATAGTGTTGCGCACCAGGGCCATGCCGATTTTCTGCACGATGCCGACCAACGGCGCATTGTTCTTCCGGGCGGCGATGTCCCGGCATACCGCATCGATCTGCTCTTCGATCTTCTTGGCAGGCGCGTTCTCCATCTGGTTTTTCATCTCGAAGCCTGGCAGGTAATTGTCCACCATCTTGACGGCGTTCACATAGTCCAGCCTGATCCCCGCTTTTGCCGCCAGCGCCGCCGCGTTGGGAATGGCCACGGAATGGTTCATGCCATAGGTATAGATAAAAAAGAAATAATCCGTTTGGATGGCCGCCTTCTCCATAAATCTGTGCACCATCTTGGGCATCTCGCCGCCGTATACCGGGCATACGATGCCCACGGCGTCGTCGACCAGCTCAATTTTTTCCTGCTTCATCAGCTGCGGGATGGAAAGCGCCTCGCCACCGATGCGCTTGGCAACGTATAGGCAGTTGCCGGTGGCGGTGAAATAGCAGACCTTCATCATGTTCCTCCTTGTGACTCACCTACTGCAATAACCCTCCTGCTGAACCTGTCGGAATTCCAGACGGGGTCATTTTTAGAGACGATGGATAATGCGACGTTAAAACCATGTTTTTCACTGTTCCTGCAGTTGTTACAAATTATACAATAACTGAATGGCCTCTTGCCTTTCTGGAACTGTTCGGAATATCCGAATAGTTGGGAGTGAAATATGAATAGTATTACAGGTATTCCAGTTGTTCGGAATACCCGAACAGCTGGAATACATAACAGGAAAAATCAAGTTTCAGCACCAGTCTGCATCATCATATTATAGTGGGCAATATGCCCACTGGCTCTAAATATCTCTTTAAAAACAGCTCTATACTTAGGAACAGCATCAGTATAAGAATCAATATGTAAATCATCAGGTATACTATGTGAACCATCGTTTATCCAATATAATAATGATCTGGCTATCATCTTATCTTCGGCTGTATCAAAGTTCGACAACAGTGTTTCATCTTTTTCCTTGCCAAGCATATCAAAATAGTTTTCGATGATCCGTCGCATTGCATTCTGTATCGATATCTGTGAGATGTGTTCGTTATCTCTCAGCTCTGCCCAAAGCAATTCATATGATGTCGATATAGGATTATTCTGTTTATAGTTTTTTATTGCAGAAATATCGTTATCTTTCCGGATAACCCAGAAATTTATATTGTCTCCCATTGACTGACGTGGATCGAAAGATGCTTCTTTGTGAAAGAAAACATTGTGTGTCAAAACAAATAGTTGGTTTACATCACCTACACCATCCCTTATTTTTCTTGATAAGTCTTTTACCATAGCACCAACTATATAAAGCACTGTGCTATCGAGACTGCTGATCGGATCATCAAGGACAAGTATCTTTTTATCTGATACATGTTCTGGATCTGTCGAGCCTTTTGCCCATTGCATGAAGTATAGAAATGACAAAAACGTCTCCTCACCTTCACTAAGCGTTCCAGTAGCAGGCGTTCCATCCTCTCGCATTATGCAATAATAATTCTCCTGCCCTTTTGCAGGCTGAATAGAAAAATTTGTAAAACCATATGCTTTTAGTGATCTGTTTATTTCGTCAATTGTAGGTTGAACGCTTGTTATGTTCTTCCCTTTCTCTATAATATTCGTTTCTAACCGTTCAACCTCTTTCTGGAATGAGTCTCTTGTTTTTTTGAGGCCATTTGCTGTTTTATTTGCTCTTTCTATATCCATTTGATAAGTTGTAATGAGTATATGGGATTCATGTATAACAGTCGCCCAAACATCATCTGTAAGCTTTTCTTCTTCAGTGTTGCGTTCCTCAACAAGTTTATTATGACTGTCAATCTTTAAATTTGCATCAGCCAATAATTGCTGTATCTCTTGAACTTGTAATGAAGCATCTGGAATTGATATTATTCTTCCAGGTTCTATTAGTTTTCCTTCAATTAATTTTTCATGATCTGAATACATTGCTTGGAGAAGGTTCACTTTGGATATATATAATTCTGCATCCAGCTTTCCAATACCCACTGACTTCTCGTTGACAATCGCTTCTTTCATTGCCTCGATAATATGAAGAGTCAATTCATGATATATAGAAAGGAGCATCCTCATTTTTTTAACTTGTTGTTTATATCCCTTGTCAAAAAAAGCTTCTATCTTGTCTCTAAAAGCATTTGTGATTGTCTCTTGCTGACAAAAAGGACATACTTTGCTTCCTGACCTTAAATACTGTCTGCCTTGATCCACCCACGGAGAATTGCCAAGCTCTTTTATCAAAGCTGCTAAATCAATGTCTTCATTTCCAACAATAACGGTATTCCATATTTGATCGTTTCGAATTTCTTCAATTTTCTCTACCAATTGTTTAATATCCAGAATAAAAGGAGTGCATTGTTCAGGCTTTCCAAAGTATAGTGCTTTTGCGCGTGTGGTTAAGTCGCTTCTTTCACATACTTTTCCTAAATGATTTGGAATACCTTCGACACGTCTCTTTAACTGAGCCACAAATTTGTCTTTGCTTGCGCGCAGACCTTCAAATGCTTTTTGAAAATCACCTTCATTTGCTTTGAGAATTTGATTCCATGCATTTTCCTTGAACTTTTCTTCTATGGAAGGGATAATGCTCTGAACTTGCGTTTTGTACTTCTCCGAGTTCTTGCGCAGTTCTTCACTTCTCGAAGCCAACTCAGTTTTTAATTGCTCCAATGCTTTAATGTCTTCTATCGTTGCGCTTCCTAAGGTAAATATTCCAGGGATGGTTTGCTGCAAGTTGCTGTGGCGAAAATTGCGATTATATACATAGATTGACTCATGCTGCTCACTGTCCCACTCAATAGTTGAAGATTCAAAACGAGCAGGTGTATCTCCAGCGAGAAATGAACTAATAGTGGTTTTCCCACTGCCATTCGAGCCAAATATAAAATTGATCTTCCGACAATCATCGACCTGTGCCTGTTGATAAGGAGTACAAGAATTAAGCTTAATACTTTTTATCATGCTTTTTACTCCTTCCATCTGTAATTCTTTTTTAGCTTCGATGCAAACTTAAGAAGTAACCTTATAAGCCAATATCAATAGTACTGCTCCACATACCCATACGCCTTGCTGAATACATCCTTATCCCGGATCTTGTACTTCACCATGATTACTTCTCGCAAGGAACGGGTAACGGTTTTCCGACCTTCACTGGTATTGGCCCAGCCAGGAAAGCGGACAATCTTTACGATGCCATCAATGTCGTTGACCAACCGCTCCACAATGACAGGGGTGCTGTCTACGCGGACGGTTTCAAAAAGTTTGGTCAAGGCAGCCTTCCCGCGTTCTTCAGATTCCACGGGTTCTGCTGCCCGTTCCAGATGAGCGGCTTCGGTGGCCAGATCCAGCAGGGATTTTACAAACTCGATGCTGGTCAATAGGCCGGATTCCACTTTGAGCCGCAGCTCTTCCACGCGCTTGCCCAAAGCGACATACCGTTCATCATCTTCATGCCGATGGATGATCGCAATCAGGTCGATTTCCAGCTTCTTTGCCTTCTTTTTCGGGTCGCCGCCGGTCTCGATCAGATGTTGGATCATTTCCGCTTCCAGCTCAATCGTATCTTCGGAGGCGGGTTTATCGGCCAGGTCGATATTTTCATGCACCAGCTGCAATGTTTTGCTGCCCAGCGCTGCCCAGATCAATTTGCCGGAGTCGTCGCCGGGGCGGATGGAATCATATACTTTGGACAGCCATTTATAGTCCGCCTTATAGGGCGTCAGGCAATCATCCGGGGACAGTGCATTCCACACCTTGTTCAGCACACGATACTGTGCGCCAAAGGCATCCCGTTCTTCGTTAGTGGGCAGGCAGGCCTGTGCCTCCATCAGCCCTTCCCAATCTGTGCGGGTGCGATCCACCCCGGGGAAGTATTGCAGGCATTTCTCCACAAATTCCCCAATGCGGCTCCGCAGCGATTCGATATTGGATATGATCTTTTTGGCTGCTTCATCATCAAAATTCAGCGCCTTGGCCACATCATCAAAAATGCCGATATAGTCCACAATCAGGCCATAGCTCTTATCCTGCCCATACACACGGTTGGTGCGGCAAATGGCCTGCAGCAGCGTGTGATCCTTCATGGGCTTATCCAGATACATCACTTGCAGGATGGGCGCATCAAAGCCCGTCAGCAGCTTACTGGTTACGATCACTAGCTGCAGCGGATGTTTGGGATCACGGAAGTTATCCAGCACCCGTGCTTCTTCATCCTTGTCGCGCCGCCATTCCTTGTAGCGATCCTCTTTATCGTTGTTGGTGTCCATCACGATGGTGCTGGTCTGTTCGCCCAGGATTTTGTCCAGCGCCCGTTTGTACAGCACGCAGCATTCCCGGTCATAGCAGACCACCTGTCCCTTGAAGCCGTTGGGATTGATTTTCTCCATGAAATGGGAAGCGATATGCTCACAAACCGCCTGCACGCGGGCAGGGTCCTTCATGATAGCTTCCACACGCACACGCTTTGCCAGTTTGGAGCGCTGTTCATCGGTCAGGCCGGCTTCTTCCGTCAGCCGCTGGAATTCCTCATCGATGATCTCCTGCTGCACACGCAGCTTCACCGGTACAGGCTCAAAATGCAAAGGAAGCGTTGCACCGTCCTTTACGGAATCCGCAAAGGAATAGCGGGACATGTAACCGCTCCGGTCTTCCGTGGCCCCAAAAGTTTTGAAGGTGTTGTGATCCAGCCGGTTGATTGGCGTGCCGGTCAGACCAAAGAAAAATGCATTGGGCAGGGCAGTGCGCATCTTCACGCCCAGATCGCCTTCCTGGGTACGGTGGGCCTCATCCACCATCAAAATGATATTATCCCGATAATTCAGAGCTTGTGTTACTTTCTCAAAAAGGAATATTGTTGTGATAAAAACTTTGCGCATATCTGCTTTCAGTTTTTTCTCTAAATCCTCGCAGCTTTCCATAGGCTCCAAATTTGGAACGTCAGCCATTGTAAAGGTTCCGAGAATTTGGCCTTTCAAATCTACACGATCATTCACAATAATGACTGTGGGCGATTCCAGCTCTTTCGTCATGCGCAGCTTCATGGCGGCAAATACCATCAGCAGGGATTTGCCGCTGCCCTGGAAGTGCCAGATCAGGCCCTTTTTGGGGTAACCGGCCTTCACGCGCTCCACGATCATGTTTGCGCCTTCATACTGCTGATAGCGGCATACTACCTTGATCTTCCGATTGCGCTTGTCGGTGGAGAACAGGGTGAAATAGCGGAACAAATCCAGCACGGTTTCCGGACGCATGATGGACGTTACAGAACGCTGCACATCTGCAATGCTGCCTTCCTGATGCTCGATGCCGGCATACCAGGGGCCCCATACGGTAACTGGCGCGCCAACGGAGCCATACCGGAAGGTTTTGCCTTCGGAGGCGAAATTGAAAATATTGGTGACGAACATCTGCGGGATGGATTTTTCGTATTTGTCGATATCCTGCGCGCCGTCGATCCAACTGATGCTAGGCCGGGTGGGCGATTTCATTTCGCCGATGATCACGGGGAAGCCGTTGATCAGCAGCACGATGTCCAGCCGCTTGCCGCCGTTGACGTAGGGATACGTCCACTGATTGGTGACTACATATTCATTGTTGGTCAGATCGTCATAGTCAAAATACCGGATGCTGATGGAACGGCCATCCGGCGCAAAAGGAAAGGAATTTTCCTCAAAAACCAGCTTTTTGAAGCGCTCGTTCTGGGTCACCAGGTCATGCGGCTGCACGGTGCTGATGAGGGAGCGCAGCTTATATATTACCGTATCAGCATGGGAGGGGTTCTCCGCGATGCACGGATTCAGCCGGATCAGCGCATCCTTCACCATGCTGTCCACCAGCACATCCCCATAATCCCGGGGCAGCTGATCCGCCGGCACATATCTCCAGCCCGCTGCTACGCAGGCATCAATGACCATTCTTTCGGCTTGGGCTTCATCAAATGTATTGGGCATGGTAAAAACCTCCTCCTGGAACTGTCAGTATGATTGTATCATATTTCCATAGGAAATGGTCACTTTGGAAGCGACATTCAGCATTTTTTCTTGCAACGCACAGGTAAATTTTGATTTGTCGGTCTGTATTACAAACTCAGCGAATATCCTCTGTTCTTCAATTGGTGGAACAATTATACGGATTTGAGAGATTACATTCAGATGCAGGTGCTTGACTGCTACTCCTTTCACTCCAGACATCAGTTGCTGTTGGACTGACTCAGACTGCAACTGGCTGTGAAGGAAAACACCGTCTAGTTTTGTTCGATCATATTTCAACACTGCCAGGCTTTCGAACAGGCCGAGTGGATCATCAGTTTCTACTATCGCTACTGTGCCAAGCGATCCACTCTTTGCCATAAGCACATCGCCCTTCTCTGTTCGGCATCGTCTCTGGATTTCGGTGTATTCTTTCTCAGTAATATGCTTGATATCATCGAAACTCAGTTTGCCATCAATGATATTTTTCGCTGAGATGAATGCTATTCCAGATTCTTGATAATCAGGTGTTTTATGTGTGCCATCTGTAATCTTTGTACAAACTTCTGCCAGAGTCATTCTGGAATATTCTTTCTCAGCACCAAACATCTCGACAAATTGCGATTGGCAAAATCTCAGCTTAAATACTTCCGGTGGCTGATCCTTACGTTGCTCTGGTCCACCATGGCGTATTCCATGGTGGTTTCGATCTTGGAATGGCCCAGCAGGCGCTGCACCTGCTCCACGGGCATGCCCTTGTCGATGGCCTTGGTGGCCAGAGTGCGCCGGAATTTATGGGGATGGACGCGGCACAGGTCCAGCCGACGGCCCAATTCCCGCACGCGAATTTCCACACCGCTGATTTCCAGCCTGCGGTGAGGCTTTTGCAGGGTGACGAACAGCGCCGGGTTATCATCCGTGCGGCTGGCCAGGTAGTTTTTCAGGTGAACCTTGGTGCGGGCGTCAAAATACACAGGGCGTTCCTTGCTGCCTTTGCCGAACACCACGCATTCCCGGCCTTCAAAATCAATATCTGCCCGGTTCAGCCGCACCAATTCGCTGACACGCACGCCAGTGGAGGCCAGCAGATCAATCATGGCCAGATCCCGCAGGCAGGTGCAGCCGTCCCGCAGGGCTTCCAGGGTTTCATCGGTATAGGTTTCCTTCACCTGCTTTTCCGATTTTACCTTGTGGATGCGGCGGACGGGGCTTTTCAAAATGTAGTCCTCATCTTCCAGCCAGGAAAAGAAGCTGGAAAAGATGCGGCGCAGATTGTCAATGTTCGCTTTGCTGCAATCCGTTCGCAGCCGATAATCGGACAGATAGGTGCGTAAATCCTCGGTGCGGATTTCGGTGACAGGCCGGTTCATCACCGAAAAGAGCTTTTTCAGGGTGATTTCATAGTATCGGACGGTCTTTTCGCTGCATCCTTCCACCCGTTTGGCTTCCAGAAACAGCGCCAACAGCTGCCCATTGTCCAGCCGACTTTCCGCAGGCATGCCCTCTTCACAGGCAGAAACGGCAATATTCGCCAGCGTTTGATTCAACACATCCCTCAGCAGCATCAACTGTGCGTTGCTGAGGGATGTTTGCATGGCGCGGAGTACGTTATTGATCAGGGTTTCCTTCATGTTGATACACCTCCATCATTCGTGTACCAACATCCTACACCAGCTGAAATCAGCCAAATACCTTTTTCATGATCGCATTGCGGCTTTTTTCCAGGGAATCCAGCGCCTGCTGAATTGCCAATTTTGATTTGTCGGCCTGGTCAACCAGAGCAATAAACGATTGTTGTGCCTCCATAGGGGGAAGCGGAATTGTGAATTCAGCAATTTTGCTCAAACTTAGTGTGTAAAGTCCCGATGTCGTTTTAGCACTACTTAGTATCTGATTTCTTCCATCAGTGGTCATAAAATAGTGCATAATGTATCTTGGATTTACTTTGCCAGAATCAGGTCGTGCCTTGATAATATGATTCTGATGTAGCATTGGCTCCATCTGTCCATCCCATACAGCCACGCGCCCGATCTGATCAGGGCTTCCGTTTCCTTCAACAAAAAGGACATCGCCAGCGTGCAAAGATGCCTTTTCTACCTCGGCGTCTTGCACTCCGATTTCCTGAACATCTTCAAGATCAATTTGGTCATATAACACATTTGCAACCCTCAAGTACTTCATCTTCCTGTGGAATGTTGGGCGATTAGGGTTCTTTGTCAAACCGCTGGTGACCACTGATACTTCATTCAGGTGAACGGTTGGATATTCACAAGTATTAATGAACATCTCTACAAATTGCGATTGAACGAGTGCGTCCATCTGTTGCAATAAATTGGAATATGCAGCTTTGAGGCGATTCATTCCCCACAGTATAGGAGAGAGCTCCCTTTGTTCTTCAATCGTTGGAATCTCAAACTCCAGCTTACACAGATCTCGCCAGTTAATGGTAGGCGAAAGGGAACCGACCGAGATTTGAATGGCTGCATCCAGGAAGTAATCTGAGCTTATGAAGAATGGGAAAAACTCCTTTGAGATTACTGTTTCTATTGGCCGCAATACCATTCCATGGGCAGAGAAAATACCATCAAAAGGAGCAATTGCGACCTTTTTCTGATATGCTCTTCTGCGGCCAAAGAGGATGTCACCTTTCCGCATAACCAGTTTATCCCCGACGGGTGCCACCTCAGCGCCCCATCGCGTCACTTCCAGAATGCCAGAATCCAGATGCTCCAATCCGATATAAGTTTCCTTATCTGTTTCTGTTGGCTTTTTCTTTTCTGTAGAGTTGATGGCGATTTCATCAAAGCGGTATTTAGGCACAGAGATCACCACCAATCACAGCATCATCGAAATATTGCGATTTGACAAGCTCATCCGTTTGTGCCAGCAGGTTTTGATAAGCCTTCTTCGTGCGTTCCATTGCCCACAGAAGATCAACCAGCTGGTGCTGCTTGTCCGTATCAGGCAGATCAAATTCGTATTCAGCCAGCTGCGCCCATTTGACACGGGGAGACAGCGAACCGGCCGACTTTTCCATGGCATAGTCAAAGAACCGGTCATCGCCAATGATGAAGGGCAGCAGCCGAGGGTGAATCCGTTCGGGCTTGGCGGCGATCACGGTGATGTCCCCTGAGCAAACACCGTCAAAGGGGGCAACGGCCGCTTTTTTCAGATAAGCCCTGCGGCGGCCAAACAGGATTTGCCCTTGATGAAATACTTTGGTGAAGGTGTTTTCGCTCTCTTCTGACCACTGGGATAACTGAAGGTCGCCCGGGGTCAGATGCTCCAGGCCCACAATCGCCATGCCTTCGGGCTGCTTCGTGCTTTCCCGCACTTCCACGGCCACGTCACCGAGCTTCACTCTGCTCATCCGGGTTTTCCTCCTCTCCCTGAATCATAGCCAGTACCTTTTCCAGCTCGCTGTGCATATTGGCGGCGTTTTCCTGCCAGGAGTCCAGGCATTCCTGCAAATTCAACGCTGGCGGCTCTGCGCCTTTCTTGCGCACATACAGCGGAATGCTGAGGTTGTATCGGTTGCCGGCAATTTCGTCTATACCGACCAGCCGGCAGTATCCTTCTTCCTCTGTGCCGTTCAGGTATGCGCCGGCAATATGCGCAATGTGCTGTTCTTCCAGATAGCTTTGGGCGTTCTTCCGAGTGACTTCATCCACCGCGTTGATGAAAAGAATTTTGTTCCGCCGCTCCAGCGGCTTTACTGTCCGGCAGATCACGATGCAGGCTTCCATCGGCGCATTGAAAAACAGATTGGGCCCAAGACCGATCACACACTCGATCAGATCGCTTTTTACCAGGTTTTCTCGCAGGGATGATTCCTCTTCCCGGAACAGCACGCCATGGGGAAACAGAATGGCACAGCGGCCTGTATCGGGTTTCAGACTTTTGAGGATATGCTGAAAGAAGGCATAGTCCGCACGGCCCTGGGGCGGTGTGCCCAGGAAATTGCGTCCGTACTTATCGCCCTCAAAGGCCGTGCGATCCCACTGCTTGATGGAATAGGGCGGATTGGCCAGCACCAGGTCAAACTGCTTGATGCGGCCGCCCTCCACAAAGGCGGGATTGTGCAGCGTATCGCCAGTGGCGATATGGAAATCGGATATACCATGCAGAAACAGATTCATGCGGCCGATGGCGCTGGTCAAGTCGTTGATCTCCTGGCCGTATACCTGCACATTGCGGTATTCCTGGCCGTGCTCCCGAATCCAGGCAATGGAGGAAATGAGCATGCCGGCGCTGCCGCAGGTGGGATCGTAAATGCTTTCCTGGCTCTGGGGGCGCAGCATTTCGGTCATCAGATGCACCACGGTGCGGTTGGTATAAAACTCCTGGGCGGTGTGGCCGCTGTCGTCGGCAAATTTCTTGATCAGGTATTCATAGCCTTGGCCCAGTTCATCCTCCGGGCAGTTTGCCAGGGAAAGCGTCAGTTTGGAAAAGTGCTCCAGCAGGTCTTTCAGCAGCCGGTCCGGCAGGCGGTTCTTGTTGGTCCAGGCACCGTCGCCGAAAATGCCGGTCAGCTTTTCACCGTTCACTTTTTCGATGGCGCGGAAGGCGGCCACAATAGCAGCGCCCACATCTTCCGTCACCATGCGCACATCCCGCCAATGGTGGCCTTCCGGGATTTTGAAGGTGTGGTCATCGGCAAAGAGATCGGCATCCTCGCCATACTGCGCTTCAAATTCGGAAGTCTCTTCATCGTACACATCGCACAGTCGCTTGAAAAACAGCAGCGGGAAGATATATTGCTTGTAGCTGCCGGCGTCGATGTGGGTGCGCAGCAGCACGGCCGAACCCCACAGATAGCTTTCCAGTTCGTTCATGGGAATGCGGTCAGCCATGGATATATCCTCCTTCCTGCAAAAGCCGGGTCAGTTCCGCTTCCGCGGCTTTCACTTCTTCCAGCGCGTCCATGAAATTCTGCCGCACCTGGGCAGGGGATATGGCAGCCGCCTGGGTTTTCTCGATGTAGGAATTGACCGACAGGGTGTAGCCCTTTTCCTGGATCGTTTCCAGATCCACCACGACGCAATAATCGATCACATTCTTATAATCCTGCCACAGCTTGAATACGCGGGTGATATCGTCCTCTGTCATGATATTCTGTGCGCGCTTGGGCGTATAGATGGTACTGGCGTCGATCATGCACACCTTGCCCTGATGGGATACCGGTTTATGGTTGTTCAGGAACAGAATGCAGGCAGAAACGCCGGCACCATAGAACACGCCGCCCACCAGCGTGATGACCGCTTCCAGCTTGTCGGATTCAATCAGCTGTCTGCGTATATCGCCTTCCTTGCCGCTGTGGAACAGCACCCCCTGCGGCATGACCACGGCGCAGCGGCCGGTATCCCGCTTCATGGAGCAAACCATGTGCTGCAGCCAGGCATAATCCGCATTGGAATCCGGCGGACAGCCCCAGATGTTCCGTCCCCATTGATCGGCGGAAAAGGCTTCCGCGCCCCAGCCTTTCAGGCCAAAGGGCGGATTGGCCAGCACGCAGTCAAAGCGGCGGATGGTGCCGCCGGAAAGAAATTGCGGATGGGTGAGGGTATCCTCGCGCAGGATGGAGAATTCCTTTGCACCATGCAGGAACAGGTTCATCCGGGCGATGGCCGAGGTGGAGAGATTCTTCTCCTGGCCGAAAATGTGGCCGTAGGCGGCCTGCTCATTGTGCATCTGCCGGATGGCCTCAATCAGCATGCCGCCGGTGCCGCAGGCGGGGTCATACACGGTTTCTCCCGGCTTGGGTGCCAGCAGCCATACCATCAAACGGACGATGGAACGTGGGGTATAGAATTCTCCGGCGTTCTTTTTGCTCAGGTCGGCAAACTTTTTGATCAGGAATTCATAGGCGTCGCCCATGATATCCGCAGAATAATTGGCATTGCCCTTTTTGATGGTGCTCATGTGCTCGATCAGATCCTTGAGCAGGGCATCCGTCAGTTTGCCTTTGTCCGTCCAGCTGGCGTCATCAAATGCGGAATACAGTCCGGCCAGCGTATCCGGATTGGCATGCTCGATGCTCATCATGGCGTTCACAATGGCCTGGCCCACATTTTCCGTCACCTGACGCAAATCGTTCCAATGGCAGCCTTCCGGAATCTTGAAGGCGTGCAATTCCTCTTCCTCAAACAGCTCCACGTCGTCACCGTATTGGGCGACGGCGGCAGCGGTTTCTTCATCGTAGCAATCTGACGTGCGCTGCAGGAAGAGCAGCGGAATGATATACTCTTTGAAATACTCGTGGCTGATGTGACCATAGAGGATATTGCAAGCCTGATATAAATGATTGAACAGAGAAGTGGCGCTGGTTTCCTGGACAGAGACCTCTGTGGATGCGGCGGCAGCGTCCGTGGTATCCAGGGCATCAAGCAGCGATAATTGCTGTGGCTGATCGTTCATAGGTTTTTTCTTCCCCTGCATTGGTGTGTAATCGACCGTTCTGGTATGGCCGATTGCGGTTTCCTTTTCCAGCATCACGCCGTATTTTTCTTCAAAGGCGTTCAGGATTTGCAGCCGTCTTTCATCCAGAAAAGTGAGCGCATGCTTCCGGATTTCAGCAGGAATCCCATAGTAAGCTTCCGCAATGCTGCCGGCCATGGCGGCAATGGTATCGCTGTCGCCGCCGATGGAAATGGCGTTGCGTATGGCATCTTCAAAAGAAGACGATTCCAGAAATGCCTCAATTGCCTGCGGCACGCTTCCCTGGCATGAGACATCAAATTCATAGGTTGGACGAATCTGATCCAGAGTAAAATCCAATGCGTAAAAATGCTGATGGATATAGTCCCGGATCTCCAAAATGCTTTTTCCCTGACGCGCCAGGAAAACAGCAGCCGTGATGGCGCGGGCACCCTTCATGCCTTCCGGATGGTTGTGGGTGACTTTTGTTACGGCATCAGACAGCATCATGGCTTCTTCCATGCTGTTTGCCGCCCACGCACACGGGGACACACGCATGGCAGCGCCGTTGCCCCAGCTGTTATAGGGTTGCGGATCATCGGTATGCACCCACTGATTGAACATATGACCAAATCCGTGTGGATACTCCCGGCCGATCAGCTGCATGGAAGTGACGGCTTTCTCTGAAAGCCGGTTCCACTGTTCTTTGCTGTCCAGAATCGCTTTGGCAATTGCCAGTGTCATGTTGCTGTCATCTGTCGGATGGCAACGATATGTAAGCAAATCAAAATCTTTGGACTTTATGTTGTGCCACTCAAATCTGGAACCGGCAATATCGCCGATAATTGCACCAAGCATTGGGCATCCCCCTAACGATGCATGCAAATTCAATCGTGAAAATTATACCATTTTCTATGGAGTGAGGCAAGCAACTTGAAGGATTTATGGCGATTCCTTGATTACCTTTTCCATCGGTTCAGCACAAGGAATACATGGCCATTTAAGCAGCCCGTTTTTAGGGCTGGCCATAAATGATACCAGAACTGGTATCAAATCAGGTCCAGTTTCCAGAACTGGTACTAAAATGATGCCAGTTTCGATACCAGTTTTACCGCAAAACCAGGCCAGTTTTAGGATGTAGCCTTGGCTCCGTTCGTGACCTCGTTTCTGGCTCCGTTTCTGGCTTCATCATGGAGCCAGGAGATAGAACTGGCCTCGTTTCTGGCTCCACCATGAAGCCAGTGCTTTTCTGCTGGCCTCGTTTGTGGCTCCATGATGGAGCCAGTACCTGCTGCTTGTAATGGCAGCATAGCAACTGGTTTATTCGTGCCATTCTCAGCAGTCCATGACATTTTAATAGGCCGAAGGGAGTATAAGGGACTAAAAGGGAGTCGAAGGGAGTAAAAAGGAGCAAAAAGGAGTAAAAGGGAGTAAAAAGGACTTGAGTTCCCTGCTTGACAATGATATATTGTATGTGGTGAGTTTGGGCGATGGCCCAAACTCATTTTTCTTACCAGCCCTGCGGCGTAAATTGCCACGGGGCTATTTTTATGTGATCCAGCATGGTCACATCTGCTACAAAATTTGATTTTGCCGGTGTCACTTTACTCCGATTTTTACATTAAAGAGTGTAAGGCAATTTTCAGCACGAGCTTCGTCTCTGCAAAAAAATTTTGCTCAGGTGTTTCCAAAATCGCTGATTTTCGCCATGTAGATAGGGAGGGGTAAACGAAAGGAGAGCTGCCCGTATGAAGACAGCACCCTCTGAAGACGATGCCGAACGCTGCTTTTCAGAAAAATTTTCAAAAAGGGTTTCCACTTTGCCCCGATTTTTACATAGGAGGGTAGCGGGCAATATGGACCCGCTGACAGGAGGTGACGGTGGCATGATTCGCAGGGGTGATCGATGGCTGCTGATACTCGTGCGAAGCAATTTG
>Ga0310694_10002847_pt1 | contig 17324 bp, 12 predicted proteins | sample 174DNAGHGhighgp2_FD_203884 | JGI IMG/M metagenome (GOLD analysis project Ga0310694, IMG submission 203884) | Sheep rumen microbial communities from Palmerston North, Manawatu-Wanganui, New Zealand - 1742 DNA GHGhigh gp2 (v2) (version 2) | ecosystem: Host-associated > Mammals > Digestive system... | reverse complement strand
TGTTGGAGCCGGGGACTTATCATTCCGACACCACAGCTGCCGCCTTTACTTTTCTGCCCGGACACGACTATGAAGGCATGCCTCACGGTATGTATCTTTTAGACATCAAAGACGACCAGATTTCGCGCATTCAGGTGCTCGATTCGGGTTCGTTTGTATATCGGAACGACAGTCTGCTTTTCACGCTGTATTACCGCAACACGTACGGCGGCCGATCTACTTATTCCTGCTATTTTCACGGAGCACTCATTCCATGGCAAAAATAAGTTCCGATACGGATTTATTGCGTTCCTACCACACGTATTTGCGTCTGGAGCGCGGCTATTCGCCGAACACGGTTGAGGCGTACGAGATGGATTTGGACAAGCTGCGCGCTTATGCCGACGAGCACGGGCTGGACATTGTGCATCTGTCTTTTGAGGACCTGGAGGCTTTTGTTTTCGAGCAGTTCAAGACCATCAAAGCGGAAGCCACGCAGGCACGCATCTTGGCCGGTATTCATTCGTGGTACCGCTTTTTGCTATACAAGGATTATATCGAGCAGGATCCCTCGGAGTTGTTGGAGGGCCCCCGCAAGTCGAAACATTTGCCGACCGTTCTGACGCTGGAAGAAGTGAACGCGATGATGCGTGCAATTGATTTGAGTTCGAACGAGGGTCACCGCAACCGTGCGATGATGGAAATGCTGTACGGCAGCGGTCTGCGCGTGAGCGAGTTAGTGGATTTGCAACTCAGTCATATTTACCTCGACGAGCACTATATGCTGATTCAGGGCAAGGGTTCCAAGCAACGCTTAGTGCCTCTTTCACCGGTAGCGGAAGAGTGGTTCGGGTATTGGTTGCAGGAGCGGAGCACATGGCCGCTAAAGCCTGAGTCAAAGGACATTGCGTTCGTCAACCGTTACGGCCGGCCTATGACCCGTGCGATGGTTTTTACGATTGTCCGCCGTCTATGCGTAGAGGCGGGAATTCAAAAGACGGTCAGTCCGCACACGCTGCGTCATTCATTCGCGACGCACCTGTTGCAGAACGGCGCGGATTTACGTGTAATTCAGCAACTGCTGGGGCATGAAGATCTCGCGACGACCGAGATTTACACGCATCTGGAGGTTTCCGACTTGCGCAAAGCCGTGTTGGAATTCCACCCGGCAAACAGAATTGAGAGTTGAGAATTGGAAGACTGCACATATTATTTCTGTTACTGTTGTGCCTCAGCGCAGCAGGATTTGTTCCGGCACATGCAGTAGAGACAATTATTGTCGGCGAGATAGTGAATGAGACGACGAACGAGGCGATACCCAATGTAAACATCTATTTTCGCGGCACAAAGGTCGGTACGACTTCGGATGAGAACGGCAACTACGCGCTGCGGGTAGATATGCAGGCCAAGGCTCAACTGGTCTTTTCGGCTGTGGGGTATTACACGCAACGTTTTGACGTGGAGCCGGGTTCGATGGCGGGACTGCAAGTCGCCATGCGCGAGCGTAGTGCGACGCTGACGGAGATTGTGGTGGCGCCGAACGAGAATCCCGCGTTGGAAGTGTTGCGTCAGGTGCGTGCGCACCGGGCGGAGAACGACCGTACGATGCAGCAGGGCCGGTCGTTTACCGTCCAACGCGAGCAGCAATTATTCGTTTCCCATATCAAGAAGAACCATCTGAGGCGTGCGTTGTGGCGTTCGTTGCAGGCAGGCATGATAGCGCAGGAGGACTCCACGTTCATTCTGCCTCTCTACCGCGAGAGGCAGTCTTTTCTCCTTTCTGGCGAGGAGATGACGCCTGCCAACGACCAGTTCACGCAGGCGCTCATACTGAGTGAAACCAATTACTCATCCTTATTGGGGCGGGAGGGCAATCTCAATTTCTATGCCAATTCGGTCGCCATCATGGGGCATGCTTTTCTGTCTCCGCTGGCTTCGGGCGGGAACCTGTACTACCGGTATTACATGGATGACCCGGCTGAGAGCGATTCGTTGCGCGAGGACGGTTTTGTCCGAATCCGTTTCCGCACGCGCAATCCCTTCTACGCGACGTTCAACGGCGAGATGGAGATTGACACGACGACCTTTGCGCTCCGCAGTCTGAGCGCGTATGTTCCTTCCGAAGCCGCCGTCAACTACGTCAACACCCTGCATGTATCGCAGCGTTTGCATGCCGACGGCCGTATCGCCGACGAACATATTTCCGCTATTCTGGACTTTGCTATCAAGAGCGAAAAAGCCGGAACCATCTTCCCCACTCTTCTCCTGACGACGCGTCTCTCCGGCGACGCCGGTCCAACAGCAAAGCGGTCCAACAGCGAAGCGGTCCAACAGCGGAGCGGTCCAACAGGCGACGCCGGTCCAACAGCGGAGCGGTCTGACAGCGCCTTTGCAGCGCTGGACAGTCTGCCTGTTATCCGTGCCGCCAAATGGTTTGCGACGATCGCTACCACCGGCTATATTCCCACCGGCACGCCGGTCGATATCGGTCATGTGGAGGAGATTCTGCAGGTTAACCGCCATGAAGGCGTGCATATCGGTCTGCCGTTCCGCACGAACGAGCGCTTCTCGAAGGTTGTTTCGTTGGAGGCGAGTGTGGGCTACGGTTTCAAAGACCGCCGTGCAAAGGGGATGGGGCGTATTTCCGTCAATCTGCCGACCGAACGCAGGCATATCATGCAGCTGGAGTACAACGACCGCTATGTATGGTCAGAAGTGGATGATTTCGACCGTCTGTTGCGCGAGAATTCTATGGGTTGGGGCAATTTTGATTTCACCGCCTATGCGTTTGAGGCTTTACACCGTGACTCGCTGTGCGTCAATACGGCACTTCGCCAGCGGCAGCTGCAGTTTCATTGGTTTGCCGATTGGAGTCCGAACGTAGAGACACGCGCCTATATCCGTGCAGGGTGGCAACCTGCATCCGTGAGTCTCCATCCCGCCACGATAGCCTATCAGTCGTTGGCGCTCATAGCACGGTTGAGTTGGGGCGAGAAGAAATACGACGGTTACTTCATGCGGCGATATTCGTATTCGCCCAAGTACCCGGTGCTGTATTTGGGTTTGGAGGCAGGACACTGGAGTCTTGCAGGCACTGAAAGTGCCGGTCTTACAGCGCAGCGGTCCAACAGCGGAGCGGTCCAACAGCGGAGCGGTCTTACAGCCGGTCTCTATGCGCACTTGCGTGTGATGCTGACGCAGCATGCCCGTTTAGGCATGGGCGGTACGCTGGAGTACGCTTTGCAAGCCGGTGCTATCTTCGGACAAGTGCCGCAGAGCATGCTATGGCAGGCGGACGGCAACCAAGGGTATGCCTATGACCCGCATCGTTTTACGATGCTGCACGGCGGCGAGATGCTTGCGGACAAATACGTGACGCTGCAAACGGAATGGAACGGGCAGGGTATTCTCTTTAATCTCATTCCCGGCATCCGCTGGCTGCATCTGCGCGAACTCGTTGAAGCCAAGATTGCGTATGGATATTTATCCAAAAGCGAAGCGGTCCTACAGCGAAGCGGTCTAACAGGCGAAGGCGGTCACGCTGTTTACGGCGAGACGGGTATCGGCATCGGCAATATACTGCGTGTGTGCGACCTGTATTCGGTTTGGGGCTTCCGTCCTTACCGTGTTAGCGGTCCGCCAGCGGAGTTGTCCAATAGCGTCGCGGTCCGACTGCAAGTGATGTGGGGAATCCGTTTCCGCATTCATTTAGGGCTGTAGTGGTATAAACAGGTCTGCTGTTCAGATGATGTCGTGTTCGAGGGCATACCGAACGAGTTCGACGGAAGAAGAGAGCCCCAGTTTATAGAAGATGTTTGTCTTGTGGCTGTTCACGGAGCGGATAGAGATGCCTAACCGGTCTGCTATTTCTTTGCCTTTCATGCCCTCGCAAATGAGCCGTACGATTTCTTTTTCCCGATTGGTCAGTTTTGTTTCTTCCTTGCTGTGTGCTTTGGCTTCCGTTATTTCGTGCAGGAGTGTGGAAATGTCTTTACCGTAGAAGTTTCTTATCTGGGACGTGAGGCGCGTGTATTGCTCGTCACGGTCCATGATTTCGAGTTCGAGTTCCTTCTTTCTCTTGCGCAGCAGAATGACCAGTGTGGCGAGCAAGGCGAGCATGGTGAGTGACAGAACGGCAAAGAGTATGAACACCCGTTCGTGTGCTTTTTTCCGCTCTATTTCGAGCTGCTGCGCGGCTATCTGCTGCTCTTTCCGAAAGGCTTCGTATCGTACTTGGGCGATGGTCAGTTGCCGTTGGTTTTGCTCGCTCATCAGTTGTTCGCGCAGGCTTGTTGCCTGTTCGAGGAAGTTCAATGCCTTGCTTTTATCTGCTTTGGACTTGGCTATTTTGTATAGTTGGTTGCATGCCTCGTATTCTTGTTTTTTCAGTCCGTATCGGTTAGCAAGCTCAGCCGCCTGTTCGTATCGTTCGAGCTGCAGTAAACACAGCACTTCGGTCATTCTGTTGCCTGTCTCTTTGGCTATCGAGAGCGCCTGTTCGGTATAACGATGCGCTTCGTCGGGCCTGTTGAGCGCTTGGTATATATGTCCTAATTGTGCGAGTCGCATTCCTTCCTGCAGTCTTCGTCCGAGCGCACGGTCTGTTTCGAGTGCGTCTTGGGTCAGTTGCAGAGCACGGTCCAAGTCGGTATTCTGCGCAAGGAGCACTTCGCCGAGCATGGCCTCGCGAACGGCAAGAGATTTCGGCGTGTGTGCGGAATCGGTCAGAAGGAGCGTACGCTCTATGTCGATGGCGCGTTCGAGGTAACGCACGGCGACATCGTTCTGGCCCGCTGACGAGTAAATGCCGGCGAGGTTACCAAGCGAGGCGGACAGATTCGCCGAATCGCCCTGCTGCTCATCGAAATCAAGGCATAGTTCGCCGTAACGTAGTGCCTGCTCGTAGTCACCCAGACGATGGTAACAGTACAGCAGGCACGAATAGAACTCACACCGCAGCGCAACTGAATCTTCGGGCAAGGCGCGCAAGCCTTCCTCGTTGATTCCGATGGCTGGCGCATAAGCTCCTCCTAACGCCAGCGTGTACGCACTATCGACGAGTGTTTCCACTTCCGCGCGGGTCAAACACATGGCCGGCAGAACGGAACAGAGGGCAATTGTCACAAGGAACTGTTTTTTCATAAGTCTCTCCTCGTCATGGGCAAGTAGTTAAAAGGTTCGCGCAGACCCATTCTTCGTCCATCCAGCCATAGACCGCGTAGTACTGCGGATTCTCGTCCCAGTCCCAGGCGTTCGGGTTGGTCCGGCATAGCAAACGCCGCGTCTTCGCGTCCGCATCCACTACATCCAGATGGCAAGGCACTTTGAGTTTGTCCCATACACGTTTGCCGTCGGTCTCTTTGTACAGTTTGATGGTCTCTCCGCCGTAGTTGCGCGAGCTGAAGGAGACCGAATCGGTTTTGATGATGGGGTATTGTTTTCCCGCAAACGGGTCTTTGTATCGCGAGGCGGCTGGAATAGGGTCACCGTTCGCGTCCTCTTCGTCGAGGTAGATCTCTTCCATCTCGTCGAGACACCAGTGGGACAGGACGACCCACCATCCCTCATGCAGCGGATAGAGAGCGCCTTCAAAGACATAGCCGCCGTAACGGAAAACCAGGCCGAAAGCCGTTTCCATGTTTATCTCCGGCGGAAGCACCGTCAGTTCGCCCACAGGCACGCCGGACGGCTGAGGAGCAGAATCATAGTAAGTAATGTCTCGCACGCGCACGTTCGCACAAGCATCGCTGTCAAGAGTCGTATGAACCGTTTCGAGCCAATTCCCGTAGCTATCATACCGGTAAGCATCGTAATGGTATTTGTCGCCTTTCTCCTGCCAGCGGGAGAAACAGAACGTCGTGTCGCCGAACTCGTTTTCCGCCTCCGGACGCAAGTCCGGGTAAGTCTGGCGGGGAGGAAACAGCTCCAGCACATGGTCGTCGTACGCATCTACCTTGTTGTAATCCGCGTTGTACGTCTCAAGGTACTCGATCGCGCCGTTGGCGTCGTAGCCGTAGCGATAGTGCGCCCACAAGCCGAACACACAGCCGCCGGATTCGAAGAACGGATGGGTGTATTCGATATACTCCCTCAAACGGCCTTTCGCGTCAAAACGCCACACCTTTTTGCCATAGCCGCAGTAGTCGTATTCGACCATCTGTTTTACAGGTCCTTTGAGGCCGAACCACGCAAGATGGTCCTCCGGAACGGTGTCGTGAGGCAACGCTGTTTGAGCCGACGATGGCATACCAAACATGGCCACCAACAACGCAAAAAAAGCAAAAACAAAACTACGTTTCATATCCCATAGATAAAATTCGCCGCAAAGGTACAACTTTTTTTTCATATACACAATACCCAAAACTCACATTTTGCATAAATCCTGTATATTTTTCCCCTCAATTCTCCTTTGTACATGGTACATAGTCCCTTTGTACATTCCATCATTCCATCAATCCATCATTCCATCATTCCATCAATCTATCGACCAATCTTCGGCGATATCCGTCGTATTATTTTTTTCGAACCTTTTGGGCCATTTTGTAACATACAGTTTGCAAAAAGAAGATTTTTTATCTTTTTTACGTAAAATATTTTCTCTTTTCCGAGAAAAGTAGTAATTTTGCACATTATTTTGGAAATTTTCGTTAACAGATTCCGGAATACAATTATATTTAGGTACAAAACCATATTGCAAGAAAGGTATTAGTCTGCGGTTTTTCTGTTTGCTTTTTTGTAATGGTTGCTAACAATTACGGGCTCATACAGTCCGTTTTCGAGGTTACAAAGATATATATGCAACAAATGCAAAACAACTACTAAATAATAATTATATGAAAAAATCTACTTATTTTATCTTTACAATCCTGTTGACTGCTTTCATGTGCCTGGCAGGCGTTAACAAAGCGTGGGGAACGACGTACAATTACAACACTGTCATCCAAAGTATTGAAGTTGTTCAGTCAGATGCCATCACCACCAATCAATTCACACTAAACATTACTCAAAAAGGTGTCAACTCTGGCGGAAGTTCGTATACTTCTACTATGACGATGGTACTTGAGTCGGATGACCGTACATTGGATGGACTCTATTCTACCCTATCAAGTGCAACAAACAAACTTAAGTCTGCTGATTTGCTTTATAAGAATGGAGCTACAGATAATATCCGCACTTTGAACACCTCGACTTCGAAGTTTAAAATAAACATAGTAAGTGATGGTCACTATAGCATAGGCGATCCATCTTCTAACACTGATTGTCAGCTTCATTTTAAGCAGACAAATCCTTCGAATTCGAACTCCTATAATTATTTTTATAGTTATCGTTATGATAGCGGAACTTCCGGAACTGCCACTACGTTTAACCAATTTACTTTTGATTTCACTCCGAAATACGCGACTGCACCTACTAGTGTAACGGCGAGTGCCGTTACGGGCAGTACGGCTACCATTAGTTGGACGAGTAGTGAGAGTGCTTGGCAGTATGTATGCTTGCCGTCGGCAACTTCTCTTACAGAGGCTCGCTGGACCAGTAACAAGGTTTCTACAAATTTCAAATCTGTGAATCTTACAGGACTTACTCCTGCAACGGATTATACATTCTATGTCATATCCGACCGTAGTTCTAACGGTACGAGTGTGATTGCTTCTACTGAGTTTACAACCGGATGCGATGTCATTTCCACTATTCCTTGGAACTACGGATTTGAGGATGCCACTTCAGGAGAGACTCCTACCTGCTGGGCACAAGTATTAAGCAATGCAAGTGGTTGGTTTAGAGCAATCTCCGGCACATCCTATAGACATACGGGTTCAAAAGCGGCTCGTTTGTATGGAGGGACTTCTACCAGCACCGTTACCGCTGTTTTCCCTGAGTTTGATGAGGATATCAATGATTTGGCGGTTTCTTTTTGGTATAATGCAAAAGAAACTTTTTATGACGATTGGAGTCAGGAGACCTATACATATGGCAACCCTATCTTTGGATATATCACCAATGTAGATAATATTAATTCTTTTCAGGCTGTACACACATTAGATCAATCAAATGACTATATTCATGTAGAAAACCTGACCGTTTCTGGAGCGCCGGCCGGAGCTCGTTTTGCAATCCAATATTCGGGTGGTACATCTACTGATTACGTATGTATCGATGACATTACCGTTTCCGTGAAGCCGGCGTGTGCAAAGCCGACGGGTGTGAGTGTCACGGCAGACAGCGAGACGGCTGAGGGCGCAACGATTACATGGAACGCGAACGGCATGAGCGCATGGAAAATGCAGGTGTCGGAAGGAGATGCTGCCAGTTGGGGCGAAGAGATAGCTGTTGCTACCAACTCCAAAGTGCTGACGGGTCTGAAAGCCAACACCTTATATTACGTGCGCGTAAAAGCGGATTGCGGCGGTAGCGTGAGCGAGTGGAGCGACAACGTGTCCTTCACTACCCTCTGCGGCGTTATCAACGTGAATGCTTCTTCCTCATGGAATATCGATTTCGAAGGGTTGAGCGATCACATCGTTCCGGATTGTTGGGACAACTCGGCTTCGACGACCACCTCTTCTTGGGGTGCCGGGTATATATGGGGCACATACAGCCGTTTAGGAAACACCATGCTGGCGATGGATAACTCCGTATTGAACAGCGGTATTGCATTGATGAACACGCCGGAGATTGCTATTCCGAATGACGGCAATGAGTATGAATTGGCGTTCGATTATGCCAATATGGCGATTGCAGGAAATAATCTGAAGGTAAAAATATCCGCAAACGGTGGTGCATTCGTAGATAAAGGCACGTACTATCCTTCCGGTAATGTATCCTCCTATCCGGGTGCGTTTAGCAATGCGGTTATCAGTCTTGCCGACTATAGCGGTCAGACCATCAAGGTACAATTCTTCGCCAATCCGACCAGCGGCACTTCCTCCGAAGGCGGCGCGATGTTCGTGGATAACGTGAGTGTTCACAAGGTATCGAGTTGCGTCGTTCCGACCGCCTTGAAAGCAGGCAACCTGACCGCCAATAGTGCCCGCATCAGTTGGACCAAAGGAAGCAGCGAGAGCGCTTGGCGTCTCCAATACCGTGCAGACGGCGGAGACTGGAGTGCAGAGCAGGCTGTCAGCGGAAGTGCGCAACGTGACCTGACGGGTCTCAGCGCCAACACCGGATATTTCGTGCGCGTCAAAGCTTATTGCGATGCGGAGGACCAGAGTGCATGGAGCGATGCATTGTCATTCACAACACTTTGCGCCGCAGCGGCAATGCCGTTCAGCGAGGAATTCAGCAACGGTTCGGAACTGCCTTCTTGCTGGGAGGCTACGACCGCTGCTTCATACGGATGGTCCGCATACGAAAAGAGCGGTGCTTATTCCGTCCAACTGCGCACGGGGTCCAGCGGCGAAGCTACATTACGTATGCCTGCTATCAGTTTGAACACAGATGCTATACTGCGCTTCGAGTGGAAGAATGCTAACGGCGCACAAGTAAACCTCTATATCTCCACAGACGGAGGTTCGAGCAGAACAATGATTCCGAATGACCTGTCGGGTATTCATGCCGACTGGACGACAAAGATCTTTGACCTCTCCGCCTACACCGGCGAGACCGCATTGATATACTTCGTGGCCAACTTCTCAACCCTTAACCAATACGCATACTTGGACGACGTAGAGGTAGTAGAGCGTCCGTGCGATATGATCCTGAATATCTCAGCTGCACCTATTACAGGCGGTGCAACTATCTCTTGGAGCGGTAACGTGAAGAAACTGCAATACAAGACAGGTTCGGATGCTTGGAGTTCGGTAACTATTCCTTCCGGCGACTATGCAGGACCGAAGACTATTACAGGACTTACTCCGGCAAAGAGTTATCAGGTACGTCTGTTACCGGCTTGTCTGGAAGAATCAGAAGGCAACTGGACAACGCCCGTGTTCTTTATGAGCAACGCGACGGAGGAAGTTCCTTACTTCAATGATTTCGAGGGCGAGACGCCGGGCGAAGTGCCGTTCAACTGGAGCCGTATTTCCACTTCCGAATATCCGCAGGTAAGTCACGATGCTTATGCTTACAAAGAAGGAGGAGGCTTCGGCGACCAGGGTAACAGCATCAAGTTCTACGGCGTCAACAACCAGATTATTGTTCTGCCGGAGTTCAATGCTGACCTCAGCGATTTGAAGATTTCCTTCCATTACCGCAACAGGGATTGCAAAATGGAATTAGGTTATGTAGCAGTTGACGGCGTCACGTTCACGGCTCTTGAGACGCTTCCCAACCAAACCGGATACGGAGAGTTCCCATACGAAAAAGACTTATATGGTATCAGCAGCGATGCAGCCAAACTCGCTATCCGTTACTCCAACGCCGGTGCTTCTGCACAGGCTTGGGTGGATAATGTAAGCGTGGAAGAAGCAACTTGCGGTCAACCGACAGACTTGGCATTTGATAATCTGACAGCTAACTCCGTGCATATCAGCTGGTCGGCTTCGGATAGAGCGAACGAGAACAATTATCAGTACATCCGCAAAGTATGGAGCGAGGATGAGCCTAATTGGGCAAGCGCAACACTCATCAGCAACAGCGTAAAAGAACTGAATCTGACCGGTCTGAGCGCCAACACAGAATACGAGTTCTACCTCCGTTCCTACTGCGGTGAGAGCGACCAGAGCTCACCGGTGAAGATTGAATTCAAAACACTGATGAACGATGAGGTATTTGCAGATGAAGCATCGGCGACGAATAACGAGAGCCGTCTGGCAGCCCTTGTCGGTCATACCATCAATATGACCATAGAGCGTCCATTGTTGCGCAACGGCGATTTCTGTACCCTTACTTTGCCGTTCAACCTGAGTGCGGCGCAGATAGCTGACCCAGATTGCCCGTTACACGGCTTTGTCATCAAGCAGTTTGAACGTTCTGAAGAAGGAGACGGTTCGGTAGATGTCTATTTGAGCCAAGTGAGTGCCATAGAAGCCGGCAAGCCTTATTTCGTGCGGTATGCCGGTGCACTGACCGACGACCGTCTGAGTCCGCTGTACTTCCAAAATGTAAAAATTATGGTCAGCGAGCCTGTCGATGAAGTATTGTCTGACGATTGCACACCGCACGGTGTATTCAATCCCTATCCTTTGACAGGAGGCGACATGAGCACACTCTTCCTTTCGTCCAATAATACCCTTTACTACCCCTCGGCAAACGGTACTATGAATGGCTTCCGCGCCTATATCAAAGTGGGGGCAGGTTCTTCGCTCGGTGCTCCTATCCGTCGCGGTCTGCCAATCCGTATCCGCGAAAGTGAGAATACAGCAACTGGAATAGACCAAATACAAAGTGACCAAGTTCCAAGTATAAAGGTGCTCCGAGACGGACAGATGATTATCATCCGCGACGGAAAGGAATATAACGCGCAAGGTATGCGTTTACAATAAGTGACCAAGTGACTAAGTACTAAATAACATAAAATCGTACGAATTATGAAAAAGAACTATATACAGCCCCAAACGGTGGCACAGGCTTTACAAGCGTTGCATATTATTTGCCTAAGCGGGAATCCAGATCTTCATGGAGGAACTGAATCCGCAGATCCTAACTCAGTAGAGATATTCTAAACAAAACAAATGCATATGAAGAAAGCGATTTTATTATGTATGTTGAGTGCGCTTGCCATCACGGCACACGCTTATACCTACAATTACCTATGTGCGATTACCGAACTGTCCGTGGACACGCTCAAAAGCAACACCAAAAACCAGTTCACGCTCACGTGGACACAGGTGTGCAAGAACATTGCCGAGTACAGTAGCAAACCCGAAACAACCTACACGACAACCGTCAAACTCGTCATCAATTCCGACGACCGCACACTCGAAGGCACCTACACCACCGAAGGAGCCAGCCCCACCAGCAGCAGCGCCAACGTCAACGACCAGACAATCAACCTCGTTACGTCCGAACTCTACTACGGCAATACGCGACGGCTGCTACGGACAGACTCACTCTCTACCTTCACTATCATCAAAATCGACGACACGCACTACGGCATCACCATCGGACGCTTGTCCTTCACGGCTGCTGCGCTCGCCGACCGAGGTAAGAACACCTACAACTACAATTACTGCTACGCCGAAGCAGAAATCTTAGTGCAAGGCATCGAACCCCAACCCTTTGTGTTCTCCTTCAATCAGGGAGAGGATAATGCCGATGTCTTCAACTACGACATGACGGTGGAAGGCATAAGTATCGAGAAAAGCAATACGGGATACGGTGTTGACCGGTACTTCCTCACACTCATTGGCAGCGGCACGTCTCAGGAAACAGGGAAAACCCATAATTACGAAATACAGTTGGCGCTTTATCCGAATGGGGAATCCATCGCCGCCACATATGACACAAAGGACAGCGAAGATATTCTCATGGCTTCCAACAGTTATGTCAAGGACAACAATGCCAACAAACTGCGATATCTCGCCAACGACTCACTCAGTTCCGTTCGCATTGAAGACAAAGGCGAAAAACAATACCGCTTCTTCGGAGGTACACTCATTTGCGTGGATTTGGACGCCAACTACAGCGCCGTCTATGGCAAAAAACGCATCGAAGCCGTACATTACTACCATTTCAGCGACAACGCAGGGGAAGGAATACCCTTCTTCTGGGACCCTGATGCTAAAACAAAGGAACTGACCGCTAACAAACTCTCGGTTATTCAGCAATGGGACGGATTCCAACTCATTGTGCAGGCGCAGGATGAGGGTCTGTTGGCCTATGAGATTGTTTTGGAACTGATTGGAGAACAACTCGACGGAACATTCAGCGTTTCCAATGACAACCTGTCCTTATGGTCCAAAGTGGAACACGGAACGACCACTTCCTATATCACCGATGGTGCCGAAGTCTCCATCAGCCAAAAGAGCGCCGGAGTCTATACTATCTCCGCTACGCTACCATGCGAAAACGAAAACACATATGTGCTCAACGACTTCGACTTCGAGTACTCAGATTCTCCTACAGGAGTGGTGGATGTACAAGGGGACAAAGTACAAGGTACAAAGGTCCTCCGCAACGGTGTGCTCTACCTGATGTATGATGGACAAATGTACGATGTTCGAGGAAGGAAAGTTAAATGATGGATTGATGGAATGATGGATTGATGGGTAATATGAAACGAATCTTTTTATTGACAGGACTTTTGCTATGGGCGTTGACCGAAGCACACGCCGTCTTCAACCTTACCGCTTCCAAAGTGACGGTAACTGACATGACAGTGGACAAGAACAATTTCTTTGTCCTCGTCAATGCCGCTTCTTCAACCGGCACGTACGAACTGGCATTCGACATCTGGCCTGAATCCCACTCCGCTATCGGAGATTTCAGCTCCGCTGACAAAACAATCGGATTCATCGGTTGCTACGTCCACAAAACGGAAGCAAACGGCGCTCCCGTCGATATGTGGTATTACAGCGACGAAGACGCCCATATCACGCTCGCTATCCGAAACAACTACGACGGGACATGCACGCTACAAGGCACCATACAGGCTACGCGAAACGCCACAACCTATACGTATGCCATCGATGAGTTCGTCTTTGACTATACAGAGGACGAACCTGTCAATCCCGCCCCCGACAAAGACCCCTACCGATTCGAACCCGCCGAACTCGATACCATTGACTTCGCGGCGGATGTAGTACATTTCCGCAACCGCGGCGAATACATCGAAATCACTCTCAACGAAATGGCAAACGAGACTTACAACTGGCTCGAATTGCGACTCTTAGCCGATACAATGGATTTCCCCGAAGGCAACTATTCCATCAATGACAGCGGTCTGAAGGGGACTTTTACCGCCTCCAAAGGCTACCTCGGTACGCAGAACGACGACCCTTGCTATCTCGCCATTAGGGGCTCACTCGACGATTGGGGACAATATACCCCCTATTACCTCCAATCCGGGCAACTGACCGTTTCCTACAACCCAAAAGGAGACACAATCCTGATACTCGGTTCCGCACTCTCACACTACGGCTCACACATCCGGTTCTCGGCACGCAGCTACAATATGCTCTACCTGCCGGAGGAAGAACCTAAAGAGCCGGAACATGTCACTCTGGACATAGATACAGTCGTCATAACCTATATGTCCACCTTGTCGGACTCCGCTCTCAACCGCCATATCTATACGCTCGATTTTAGTGCCGGAGACGACTATCCCAATGTGCTCGCAGACCTCGTCCTGCCGGAAGCTATGACGTTGACGGAAGGAACATACACCCTCTCGGACGGAACTCTTTCCGGACTCATGTTATCACGCAACCAGGCGGATTTTGAAGCCAATATATTTGCAGGAGGGGCATATGTGTTTACCTACGCCGCGCTGGTCCTGAGCCGAGGAGAAAACGCACAATGGCATTTCCAAATGCTCATGCAGGACACCATCGGCAGCACGTACCGCTTCTCGCTGACGCAGGAACCGCACATCATCTTCTACCCGCAGCCCCCCGTGGACCCAAAGGACCAGCCTTATATGGACGAACAGAAGGAAAAAGCCGTTGTCAACATCGACTTGGACACTGTCGAATGGAAAGCAACAACCGTGGAAAAAGACGGTATCCTGGATATTATCCTCGGACAAACAGAGGCGGACATAAACGGTTTACGTGCCTATGTGCATCTGGGGATGTACACCAACCAGCTCTATCCGGATGTCGGCACATACCCCGTCTCCGGAAGTGAAGAAAACGGCACTTTCAGCGCTTCGCTCGGACGATACGGGAATACACTCATTCCGTGCTATGCACTGCTGCTGGACGAGTACGGTTGGGCGCACGCCGTGTGGTATATCACCGAAGGAAACATTACACTGTCTTACGACCAACAGGCGCAGCCGATCCTCTCCGGCGAATGCACAACCTATTTCGGCTCAACCATCCGCTTTGCCTATAATCCCCGCACGCAAGGTGTGAAGGATGTTCAAAGTGACAATGTACAATGTACAAAACTCGTTAAGAACGGAGTTCTACACTTGATGTACAAAGGGACAATGTACGATGTACAAGGGAGGAGAGTTGAATGATGGAATGATGGAATGATGGAATGGTTAAAAGGAACCCGCGGTTTTCGCGGGTTCCTTTACGTTTAGCCGTTATGACTTGCATCATAAGCCGCCATCTCCAAGCTCCAGAGGTAGGCTTTCATGGTCTTTTTGCCATTCGGCTGGTCTTTCTGTGCGAGGAAGGCTGCTTGGTCCTGCGTCATCTTCATCAGGTCGTGGGCGCGGGTGTTGACGGCGCGAGCCACTTCTGCGAAGCGGGTACGCTTGACGATTTCGTCCGGCGTGACGGGAGTGGTACGCTTTACCATGTCGCGCAGATAGATGTTGTTACAGTTAGGAGTAGTTGTTGCCGCTACGCGATGAGTCGCAAGAAGCATCTTGGAGTGATTGTGGTGACCTTTGTTACCACCTTTACTGAGTGCGCCGGAAACATATTCAATACCGGCATTCCATTTAACACATGCCATAAATTCATTTACGATTTGTTCATTTACCATGTACCATTTATTTCGGCATTTGGCAAATTTCTCCTCGTAGGGGAGGGATAAAGTTAGAAATGTCTTTTGATGTATAATGCCAGGCGGACAAGCCAATAGAGCACAACGAGAATGGCTACTGCTGCGCAATACTTATAAAACGCCGGTACATAGCGTACCTGTACCGTTTCGGTTTGTGTGACGGTCATGGTAACCGTGTCCGTCTTGACGGTCTCTCGGTCACGCCATCGTGTGTGCCACTCACGCACCAGCAGGGTGTCCACCCTGCACGGTGCAGAAGCCGGGCCGGCGTTGCCTGTTTGACCGCTCTTGGCAGTCAGACCATGTGCAAGCACATTGTTTGATTCTCCCAATTTATACACGACCGCAGTACTGTCATGCAGATAAACGCTGTCGCTCCGGATGCTGTTTGTGACGTGTTTGCCGTTGGTTTCAGCCACGGTTGGCATACTCCGACACGCGGGCAATAGCACTCCGCTCATCAGCATAATGCTCAGAGTCAGAGATGTCAATAAAAATCTGCTCATGGTCTTTTTGTGCTTTAAGAAGTTTGTTACAAACGGTTTGTTCAGCCTTCCTGGAAGAATAGAGGAAGTAGGAGTCCGGGAATTTGGAGCGTTCCCCGACGAGGATGCATCCTTCGGTATGTTCGCGGTTGTTTCCCGCATGTATGCGGATTCCCTCAAAGCCCGGTACCATGTGCAGCAATGGCAGCAAACGGCCGAAGTGAGGTGACAATGTGACAGAGACATTGTACCATCCCTGGGGTATACATCCCTTTGGGTGTCTGGCATTAGGCACTACCGGCGGTTCGAGCGTATCACAAACAAACTCGTGGTCGATATACAATTGGCCGAGTGTTTCGGCAGGCGTGAATGTATCACGGATTAAAGTCAGAATCATAATCATTTACTATTTGGTCATTTACCATTTTGTTATTTATCATTTACGATTTATTTACGACAGGCCGCACCGCAGGCAATTATGAATTCCGCGGAGGGCCTTTCTGCTGGTAATAGTAATCTATACCAAAGAGCGATCCGGCGAAGGTGAGCGTTTCACCATACGCGACGAGTAGCGAGGAGTCAATGACTCCGACAGGCGGTAGAGCCAGCCCCGCTACGAGCAGTGTGCATCCGAAGAAGCACAAAGCCGCAGCGAGGAAGAGTTGAAGAAAGGACTTTTTCATATGTCATTTGATATTTGCCATTTGACATTTATAATCGCCCAAAGATGGTCGATACATTAAGTCAGTTTGACGTATTCCATTGCAAAGACATATCCGTTGAAGTCCACGTACTTACGTTGTGCTTTGAAAGCCGTTTCGTAGGCGGCGCGCTGTTCGGAGTCGGCGAGCGCCGCTTTGGCATTGGCGCGTGCAGTCGCGAACTTGGTACGTTGCGCCATCTGCTCCTGCGAAGGCTGCTTGGTAGAAGGATAGCACATCTTTCCAGTGAACACTTTTCCGTTCTTACGGAAGAAATACAAATCCGAGTGGCCACAGAGTTTGCCACTCATGGACTCGACGAGTCCCATCGGTTTCACAACACTCATTTTTTTTAAATTGTTAAACTGTTAAATTGTATATATAGTGTCGGCAATCCGGGTTGTCCCTTTTTCTTCATCAGCAACTGAGGACAGTCGAAAAACGCTGCTGAAAAAGATTATAATTTCTTTCCCGAAAAGCAAAACCAATTGGTCAAGTAGTATGTCAAAGAGCACCGCCAAACGTGGTTTTATCGTTTGACGGTGCAAAAGTACTGCTTTTTTTGTCACAATGTAGTGACATACCGTCACAATGT
>Ga0310694_10002846_pt1 | contig 17329 bp, 6 predicted proteins | sample 174DNAGHGhighgp2_FD_203884 | JGI IMG/M metagenome (GOLD analysis project Ga0310694, IMG submission 203884) | Sheep rumen microbial communities from Palmerston North, Manawatu-Wanganui, New Zealand - 1742 DNA GHGhigh gp2 (v2) (version 2) | ecosystem: Host-associated > Mammals > Digestive system >... | reverse complement strand
TAAAGTCAGGACAAGCGATTCGTCCAACGTATCCCCTTCCGCCAACAACGTTATATCCCATTCGTGATGAAAAGCCAATATATCCGTAATGCTAAACGACATTTCCGTATAGGAGACAGAGTCAATGGCAATTGCGGCAGGCGGATTGCATCCAAATGGAACTATGCAGATGTTGTCGAACGCTCCTGCCGGATTGTTCCCCAAAGAACCGTCATTTCTCCAAAGAATATACAATCGCACAACACTGGTGGTGGCATTAAATGTGTCGCTATAGGTAGTCCATTGGTCTCGTTGATAAAGTATCGTGTCTATCTGCACAGCGCCATCAAGGATTACAACGTAATTGGATCCCACATTCGGAGTTGCAACAGGTCCAATGAAAACCTTCGCATAATCATACACCGTATTATTATAAATTTCACCTATACCCCTGAAATCAAAAGTAATCTGATACGGATTTTGTTCCGGATCTATATGGAAGTCGCGGTATGCCCAAAGCGTGGAGGGGGAATTGAATGTATAGGCATTCGTCAATCCACCATCATTACTGACATAAAGGGAGTGTCCTTCGCTTTGTGTAGCTGCCGTATCAACAACCCATTGGTTCACAGAGCCATAACTAACATATTGCCAACTATTGACTTCCACAGGATCCTCAAAATCACAATAATATGGAATATGGGCCAACTGGTGCTGCGTTTGGAATTCTCTCATCTGCCAAAGCCCTGATTGTCCGTCGGCATAATTAGCACGCACGCGGACTAAATAGTCCGTAACGGGCTGAAGATTAGTAATATTGCACATCGTATCATTAACTGTCACAACAGCCATGACGGAATCTGTCAACATCGCATACTCAACGGTATAGGAAGCAGGAGTGAGCGTGTCGGCCATATTCCATGTAACAAGGGCGGAGATATCCGTTGGTACGACCTGCATCATCGGCGGTTGCATATCCTCTGTAGATAAGCACACGTTATCGATAGCGGCTGGTGGATTCGTCCCTCCAGAATTGTCATTACGCCACAGAAAATAGATTCTCTGTAAACCAGTATGCGTGGAATCAAAGGTGTATTGGTAATGTGTCCAACCATCCTTCAAACACAATTTGGAAGCCAACTTCAAAGCACCTGAGGGAGTCGAGTTTCCAGACGGTAGAGTCGTCGGGCCGACAAATGCGTCCACATAGTCATAATTATACTCACCCATTCCCTTGAAATCGAACGAGAAGTAATAGGTTGAATGTCCTGGGGTGACAAAAATATCCGTATAAGCCCAACAGTTCGCAGTTACGGAAGGGTTATAGCTATTGGTCTGGCCATTGTCAGAGGAAACATAAAGAGTCCCGTTAGGCATACATTCGGCATGACGACCGACAAACCATCGCTGACTCGACACATTGGAACTCATTTGCCAAGAACTCACACTCTCAGGCGTATCAAAATCGCAAACATAGAGAATGTTACCATTGGTATAAAATGATGACTCCTCGCTCCATTGGCTATATTGTACGTCGCAATTCTGTTTTACTTTCCAATAATAGAAAACATTGCTGAGCAGATTTTGGACAGTCAAGAAAGTGTCGGAAACGGTCACGTATGTGTACGCCGTGTCGTTTTGCGGACGGTAGGCCACCGTATAGTTCGTACCCTGACCGCCCCTGCGCAAAGTCCAAGAGAGTGTGGCATTACTGTCCGATGCGGCAGACCACAGTTCAACAGGTTCCCGGCAAGGATTGGCAGCAATCTCGAAATTGTCGAATGCAGCGGGTGGTTGCGTAACCGAGTAAGTGTTGTTGGTCCACATCACGTAAAGCCTTTGTACGCCACTATGAGCAGCATCGATATAAAAATGATAATGTTGCCATGATTCCTGGTTGTACAAACTTGCGCCCAGCTGTTCCGAACCCTCTGGCGTGAAGGTTTCAAACGGAGTGGCAGGTGTGCCCAAGAAGACCTTGGCGTAGTGGCTGCTACTACCTTTGCCTTTGAAATCGAAGGAAAGATCGTACTCGTCGTTGCCGGGAGGGAAATATATGTCGCGATATGCCCAAATCTGAGACACCGAACCGTTGGAATAGTGATTCGTAGCACTGTCATCAGTGACATATAATGCAGAATCGCCAGACAGATGCACTCCATCCCCTATCATCCATTCATTAGGGCCACTGAGGCAAACGAACGACCAAGAGGTATTCTCGCTTGCATCTTCAAAGCCACATTCGTACGGAAGAGTAGCACACATCGGCTGAAGGGTGGTGAAGCGGGCGCCGTTACTCCATAAACTGTGGTCAGTGTCGGAGCAGTTTGCCCGAACCATCCAGTAATAGTAGCTGTCGGGCAGCAAGCCTGTAATTTGCAAAAAAGTATCAGCACTTGTAACTTCAATGAAGGCACTGTCGTTTAATAACTTGTATGCCACGGTATAGCTCATCGGCAGTGCATTGGCATTGCCCGGGTTCCAAGATAACGTGACAGAGGTGTCTGTTGTGGAATGCGCGACAAGATTCACCGGTATGGCGCAATCCGAAACCTGAACGGTGATGTTGTCTATTGCAGCACCCGGATTCATACCGTTATACGAGTCGCAACGCCACTGAAAATAGATTCGCTGCAATCCCGAGTGGCTTGAATCCACCTCGAAACTGTAGTGTGTCCATGACGGCACCATACAGAGGTCGCCACCAAGTTGTTCCGCTCCTTCGGGAGCGTTAAGTCCGGAAGGTGTTGCCGGAGGACCAAGATAGACCCGTGCAAAATCCGCGTCGGTTTGTCCCAAACCTCTGTAATCGAATGAAATCTGGTATTTGTCAACATCTCCTCCCAAGAAAATGTCACGATAGGCCCATAGACGGGCAGTAGCGTAATAATTGTAGTTTCCGTCTCCAAACGCAGAACCCACATGCAAGGTGACATTGCCGTTGTCCATCGGTGCCGCGCCGATGGTCAAATAATTCCAATCACTGCCATGGTCATACGTCCAATGGTCAATCTCGTCTCCATCCTCGAAATCACAAAAATAAGGAAGTAGCGGTTGCGTATGGAAAGGGCATTCGGAGCTCCAGTCACCGGGATCATCGCCACATTGGGTGCGTACTTTCCAAAAATAGGGAATGTCGGGGATAAGGTTGGTAATCAACACTGAAGTGTCCTGCACATTAACCATCGTGTAAACTGTATCGCCTTGGGGTTTATAAGCCAACGTATAAGCTTGGCTTCCGACGGGACTCCAAGTAAAACGGGCGGCATTGGGAGCTGTCATGGTGGTGACCAGCATGGTTGGAGGAGGACAAGTGGAGACACTCACCTTCAAATTATCCACCGCCCCAGCCTTATCCGATGCATCAGCACGTATTCTATCGAAGAACAAGCGCTGAAAGCCCGAAAAAGAGGAGTCTATGACGATATAGTGATGTTGCCACTGATTGGAAGATGGGACGGAGCCGACAAGCACTGCATTGGAAAGCGAATCCTCCAACGATTGCAGCTTTATCTCAGCTTCTATACCCAAATAATCAAAGGAGATGAGATATTCGTCAGCACCAGGTACAAAGTAAACGTCACGATATACGCTTATGGGATCTTCGTTAGAATACATCGAATTGCAAGTGTTCGTGACACCGTCGTCATGCGAAACATAGAGCGAATAGGATCCGCCAAAAGCGACTGCATCACCAATAATCCAGCCATCATTGTTAAAAGAGACAGAGGCCTGATGCCAACCGCCCCAGTCGGCATCGTTTTCAAAATCGGTAAAATAAGGCGTAATCGCAGCCGTAAAGAACACCGCTTCCTTGCTCCAGGCACTCAGCGTGCCATCTGCTGCCACAGCCCGCACTTTCCAGTGATAACGGGTGGCCGACATCAACGAAGCAGCCTGCCATACAGTGTCGGTCAACGAAACGATGGTATAAGCGGTATCTGCATCCTCTCGATAAGCCAGCTGATAGGAAGCAGGTGCCTGACGGTTGCCTGATGTCCAGGTCAACAAGGCGGCATTATGGGTGACATTTGAGGAGACCAAATCATACGGCCGTCCGAACGCAACCGCAGTGAACGTTATATCATCAACGGCACAGGAACCCTTCGCTAAATTATAGTTGTCTTTCGCCCACTCGAAAACGAGCCGTTGCACACCAACGTGCGTCCGGTTTATCGCAATGCTAACATGATGCCACAAAGTGTCTGTAAAAAGAATAGTTTCTACCAGACTACCGTTAGAAGGAGCGGAAAAACCAGGCGATGCAGGAGATACTACATACACTGAAATATCTGTTTGGCTCGTAGTGTCAAAGGTCTTGAAATCGAATTCCAGCACATATTCGTCGTATGTCGGGTCGAAAAAGAAATCCCGATAGAGATAAGCCTCTGCATAGTTGGGATTGTTGGTCTGATAGGTCGCTCCGTTATCTTTGGAAATATAACTGGAATACTGACCGTTATGTTGAACGGTGCTTCCAATGCACCATTTGTGCTGCGAGGCTTCGTAGTAGTTAGCCCATGCGGCGTTCTCCGACGATTCTTCAAAACCGTAGGCGTATGGCATCGTGGCGAGCGTCTGGAAAGTACTGAAATTCTGTTCAGTGCTCCACTCGCTATGTTCTTCATCGGAGCAGTTAGTGCGCACCTTCCACGTATAATCGGTCAGCGGCTGCAAACCGTTCAAAGTGATGGTTGTGTCCGACGTCGCTATTTCCGTGTAAGCGGAATCTGATGCGGATTTATAAGCGACCGTGTAGGACTCCGGGCTTCCGAACTCACACGCCTGCCACGTGAGTTGTGCAGTGGTATCAGATGGAATATCCGACAGATGCAACGGACGCGCACAACTTGTACCCGTGATGGAAATGTCATCAATGGCAATGGCTGGATAATATCCCGAATTAATATTGTGATTCTGCCAGAAAAAGTAGATGCGCCGCACACCGGCAAAGGTGCTTTCCAATGTGTATTCGTAATGTTTCCAAGCTGGAGAATAGTCATTGCTCGTGTGGTGGATCTTATCTCCTATCTGCACCAAACTGTCCATCGGCATACTGTCGGAAGGGGAAATCGGTGCACCAATATACACCATGGCGTATGCATTGTTCTCATCCCCACGCACTTTAGCATCAAAAGAGAATTCATAACCAGCATATTGCGGGTCAAAATAGACATCACGATAGGTCCAAAGCGCTGATTCGGATGTGTAAACATAGTTATTGTCAGAGCCGTTGGCCTTTGTGGTGACATACAACGAAGTGTTGGCACTGTGGTAGGTGTTATGGCCTAAGTACCAACGGTTTTTGTTGTTTCCCGAAATGACCGGCACATTCCATGCCAAGTTTTCGACCGCATCCTCAAAATCGCAATAATAAGGAAGCGGGTGCACCCACTGGAGTTCCGTCTTGAACGTAGCCACGCTGCTCCAATCCGTAGAAACAGAATCGTTATAGAGCGTTTTCACCCGCCAGTAGTAATCGGTATAAATAGACAAACCCGTGAGTGTCACTGAATTAGTGTCATAAACGGTAAATTCCGTGTAGTTATAATCACCAGCCGTCTTATAGCCCACGATGTAGCCCATCGGAGCATCCACGCAATCGTGCTGCCAAGAAAGCGTGGCGGAGGAATCGGTGATATTCGTGGTGGTCAGGGTGTTAGGTGGCAGACAAGAAACTCCCGTGATGGAAATGTCATCAATGGAAATGCCAGGCTTACCATCATCCTCCCACTTGTACCAACGGAATGAAAGACGATAAACGCCCGGTGTATCGACACTAAACGTGTAGCTGTGATCCATCCAAACAGAGTCATACGGCAAGAAGGAACCAGAACACAGTTTTTTGAGCGTAGTGTTACCGCTCGGCCCGAAATACGGCGTTGTACGCCCATAGCCGCGATGTTTGAAGGAAATAACATATTGGGGATATAGAGGATCCAGATAGAATTCCCTATATGACCATATTTTTTCTAAATCGCTGGCACTACTACTGCAAGTATTGGTAACACCATCATCGTATGTAATATACAAAGAATTATTTCCTGAATATGAAACGTATGATCCTATAAACCACTTGCCATAATACCAATATGGATAACTGGTTGGCAGGTACCATAAAGCATTCTCCACGGAATCCTCGAAGTCGCAGTAATACGGCACATTGGCATACGTACGCAGCGTGGTGAACGTTCTCTCCAAACTCCAGTCACTTGATGCTGAATCACCACACAAAGCTTTCACTTTCCAATAATAAGTCGTGTTTGGAATCAAATTCGACAACGTGCAGAATGTATCCGAGACCATTACCTCTGTATAGGATGTGTCCGCTGACGTGCGATAGGCCACCTGATACTGATTCGCCATGCCTAAAACGCCTGGCACCCATGACAAATTTGCCGTGGAGGTTGTGATACCGAAAGAAGCTAACATCTCCGGAAATGAACAGTCGTTATCCTGATACGTAAAAGTCAACTTGGGCAGAATATTCCCTTCGTATGGGACATTACTGTTATTGCCGACCACATTAATGGATGATATTAACAGGGGCATTTGACTTGACGATTGTATTTGCCCATAGAAATGTTCACTTCCGTAACTTCCTCCCGCCGGCTTATAAACCTCAACCAACAGGTTTCCGCCCGTATATAAGAAAGCCGTGTCCAGCGGAATACGCAAACACCCCTCCTCGAAAAAGGCGGACATCTGCCCTGACCACACTTCTACTGTCGGGGAACCCGAAAAACCGCCCAACAGATTGTTGTCATTCGTAACACCCAATCTAACCGTCTGAATCCCATTCCATTGCAATGTCGGCATAGTTACAAAATACCATGTCAGCGTTGTAATATAATGTCCCTGCAATTCGGTAAGCATGGAAGCCGGATAGATCGATTGCGAATGTTGTGATTGCGTCCAATGATACACCGACAGCGGGTAATACAACGACTCCGAAGTGCCATCGGCCACAGTTACCTGCTGCGCTTTAGCATTGATACCGCACAACATTCCTGATAATATCCAGATCAAAAAGAATTTCCTTTTCATATCATCATATTTCATAATTAATCTTGAACTTTGAAGTTTAATAATTCCTCACGCAACGCACCGGAAACGCACGATCATAATAATACGAGGCCTCAGCGAGCATTTGACCATTATAGGATATCTTGAAAACATGGGCATAACTGTAATAAGGAGTGCTGTCGAAGGTGTAATGGTTGGTTCGGCTCCAAATATAGGCTACCTCACCCACCTGGAAGGTGTATTGATAATGACCACCGGAAGGATAAGCAGAGAATCCCGTGAGGTTGTTGTTGGAAGGATAAGCTCCTGGAGAACAGTTTGCGGTCGATGTGTTCCAACCGGAGACATCCGCAAGGGCTTTTGCAACACTATTGGTATCTTCCCCGCAAGCGTAGTGCGCACCCGTGTAATTCCGCAAGACTCCAAATTCTGAAGCATCAGGGATATGCCAGCCGTCAGGACAGATGCCTTGCACATTCACGTTCGTGGTGGTGGAGTTTTGGGTGAGCGCTTTCCAGTTGTAAGCGTATCCGTAAGTGGGAAGCAAATCCGTATTATAGGTAAGCTTGTAGTAATACGGTTCATACATGGAATATGCTCCCGCTCCCGTACCTCCATATGGGATTGCCGTTCCATCAGTATAATGGGTGGTGTAGAGGTTCGTCCGCATCCAGCACTGACTGCCCACCTGCACGGTGTTATAGACGTGACCCTCGTGATCGGTCAGCGTGGGGGTTCCTATGCAGGGCTGCCCGTCCTCCGCCACCGTCAGCAGCAGATAGTCGTCGCTGAAAAGGAGCGTGCCGTTGGAAACGCAATATCCACGCAGATAATAGGTGGAGGCCCGTTCAAGACTATCCACAAGAATGTCGAAAACGTTGTCCGTGCTGGTTGTTGGGAAATTCCGATTCGAAAGATCCGGCTGCGGCAGCGTGTCCAAGCAAAGTCCCCGGTTGGAGATGGCAGCGGAACTGTCGCATACGATAGTCACCCGCATGGTGGCGTAGTTGTGATCAAGATGGATTAAGGAGAGATGAACAGAAGTGGGAATGGTGTCCGGCGCGAAACTCAGGATGTTGCCATAGACCGTACCCATCGCGTTGGTGGCATACGGGCGGACATAGCAGAGTGTGTCATGGATGCCGCCAATAATCTGCTGGAAAGCACCCACTGTGCCGTTCCACTCGACATGGTTGTCCGTCAAAGTTGGCGTTGGGTTTGCCGACCAGCATAATCCCACCACTGCGGTTGCGTCGCCACCATCCGTCAGCAGTGCTCCGTGACAGGTGGCATACGAGGAACCGATGTTGGTAATGGAGTCCAACGCCACAGCCGGAAGTCCGATTTCTGTGGTAAAATCGACCACATCCCCATAGCCTGTACCTACGGCGTTGGTAGCGTAAGCCCTTGCATAATAGTGAGAGGCTGAGGTAAGGTTGGTCAAAACACAGCTAAAACTATCTGAGGCTGTGGATGTTGTCACGTAGCTGTCCGTTAATGTAGGCACGTCAGTCAGTCCCCAACAAATGCCGCGCTCCAAAATGGGCACACCGCCATCATTCACAATCAAGCCACCCACGATTGCGGAAGTATCCGTAATCGATGAGACTTGCACGGTCATGAGGGATGGAGCAACGTTTGCATCCGTGGTGAAGGTGACCGTTTCGCCATAGACGGTGGCGTAGGCGTTAGTGGCGTAAGCGCGACAGTAGTAGGGTGTCCCTGCGGTCAGTCCCGTCAGCGTTGCGGTGAAAGTACCCATTCCTGATCCAACAGCCATATTGGAGGCCGCAAGAGTCGGGTTCGGCAGCGTGTCCCAGCAGAAACCGCGTTCCGTCACAGTCGCCAGTCCTTCAGAAAGGACCTCGCCGCTACATACGACCGAATTGCGCGTTACGGAAGTAACAGCGCCAGAGGCTACATACGGACTGTCAATCGGACAGGCAATTGGGACATCGATGGCGATTTCCGCCTCTTCTACGTAACCATTATCAGCATTGAGAGCATCCAAGACACGGATTTGCCAAAGACCGTTCAGCGGACAACCGACCAAATAGGAGAACGATTCGTCCGGTTTATACATGTTAGACAACGTGGTCACATCCGTAGCCGCGACATAATTATTCGTACTGCCGTTAAAGCTGGGATTATACGTGGTAAAATGGTTACACGATTCCCAAACCCGCGAACCTCCGCAGGCATACGTCTGTCCGTGAGTAGTGTCCATTGACCAGCAGTAATTCCAACATTCGCCCATTGGATTCACAGTCGGATCGCAACTAGGATTGCTGTTGTGTATGTCATAACATCCAAAGTGAGCATATTGTGGTTCGTTGTTGCCCCCTGGCCATCCCCAATACAACAATGGGATAAGACTTGCACAACCGTTATATTGGCTTGATTGCCCCGACCAACTTTTTGTCATTATGGTAGCGGATTGTTCATTGGGACAAACCAACTGAATCCAAAGGTCTCCGATTCGTTCGTGTTCCATTTTCAAGCGAACGTAAGTCAACTGTTCTATACTTTGCAACACCGCATCCGGATCATAACCATAGATATGAATATTCATGGTACCGAAGCAATCTCCGTCACACTCCACGCCATCTGGAATAAGCACCGTGTTGGTATCAACAAAATGCCGCACTCCGGAAAGCTCCCCCAAGGTGGCGAATGTCAGAACGACTGTCTCATCCGGAATGGTGGTGATTTCCATGGTTTCACTCGGCAGAAATAGTCCATTCACCTGACGGAAACCTGTAACACGAAGCAGGTCACCGTCCTCATAACCGCCACTCCTGCTGGATTTTAAGGTATATGACAATGCATACTCCCCATTATAGGCTATATGGCTGCTGCCGCCAGATCCGTTGTTCACCATCTTGATGGAAACTTTCTCGCGAGTCGTCCTCACCATCAGTAAATACTGCTGCGGCGTGTTCAGCCAAACGCGGAAGGTGTGCGCACCCGCCGAAAGCCGCTGCGACTTACCCGTCACTTTCCGTCCAGCCATGTCGAACACTTCAATGCTCACCTTGTCCTCGTTGGGCATCATGAGCGTGAAATCCGTCACCCCGTCGAAAGGGTTGGGCGTATTCTGCAACAGGGTCAGCTTCTCCACCCGTTCATAGTTCTCCAGCCCCACCCCCGACAAAACGAGAATGGTGTCCGGATAAAACAAGGTATCCGACCATTCTTGCGTAATATCCTCAATGACAGCATGATGTAACTGCACGTAACTACCATGACTGTCTTGTCCCGTAAGGCGAATGCTTGGTTGAGCCAAAGTGGGAGCTTGGAGCAGCGTCAACAGCACTCCCACTGTTGTGATGATGTTTAAGACTTGCTTGATCATAATTTGATTATGATTAATTATCGATGGCAAAGATACAACATATTCGCCTATAAATATTCCGTCATTTCCAAAATATGTTCCGTCTCAACCAAAAATATGACGAGTGGGGTATTATTTGAGGCTTAACGGATAAAAACAGCGTTGAAAATCAAGATGCTGTCGAAAACCGCCAGGTTATGGATGTGAGACGGAATAAAGCGGGGTTTTGAGAGGGAATTAAGAAAAAAAGACGGCATTTTCGGGTTCGTCACACTGACGGTAACCCTTCCTTGAGAAACTTTCTTAAGGACAAATGAGTGATTCCATTTTCGTCTCTTGTATTCAACAATGGTGTTGCACTGATGACGAATTTCGGGTGATTGTCGCGAATCTTTTCCAAAGGGCCGAATTCCCGCTTGCGGGTGGACTCTTCGGCTATAATATAGCTCGCCTGAATGTAAACGGTCTTGCCGGGCTTGGTGCAGACGAAATCCACCTCCCCTGCATTCAGCACGCCCACCTTCACCTCGTAGCCGAGAAAGCGCAGATGCTTGTAAATGGCATTCTCGATTACTTTCTCAATATAAGAATCCATGCCACCCTCCGCTTTGAGATTGCGAAGCCCCAAGTCGTCCCAATAGATCTTTTCGTTGGACTCGAAAATCTTCTTCCCGTGTATGTCGTAACGGGGCACGATGTCTAACAGGTAAGCTTCGGCATAGAAGCCCCGATAGAGCAGGACAAGGTTGGCCGACACATTCTCATGTTGCGACTTCATGTATTTGGCAATGCTGTTGGCCGAGGTGAGTTTGCCGGTGGTATCAGCATAGAAGGCGATGAGGTTGTTTAAGAAAGGGATGTTGCGGATGTCGTGCCGCTCGATGATATCCTTGAGCATGATCGTATTGAAGACACTGGTGAGATAGGCCCAAACCTGCTCGTCACTGTCAAGCCCCACTTTCCTGAGACCAGGAAGACCGCCGTAGGTCAGATAAATCATGAGGCTTTCGTCGCTGTCGGGAAGGTTGTGGAATTCCAGAAACTCGGAATAGGTGAGCGGATGGATGCGCACCTCCACATGTCGTCCGGAAATCAAGGTGGCCAACTCGCCGGAAAGCATCTTGGAATTGCTGCCGGTAATGATGACATCCGTGTTATCCTCTGAGTACCAGTTGCAAATGCTCTCTTCAAAGTGCTCAATTTCCTGCACCTCGTCAATGAGGATAAAGTTGTGCTTTCCCGGGATGAAGCGTGCTTCAATCCAGTTATCCAAGTCGTCTTTGGTCTTGATGTCTTTAAACGCCTTCTTTTCCTTGTCTATAAAAATGATATTGACATCCGTCTCATCCATGTGACGCTGCACAAAGTCTTTGAGAACATAGCTTTTGCCAACGCGGCGCGAGCCAACCAAGGCGATGATGTTGCCTTTGCCTATCCACGAATCCACAATATCCGCATAGTGCCTCCTTGTAAGTACTTCCATTTTCCTTTGTATTATAACTGGCGGCAAAGATAATAATTTTTATTGTCCATAGACAACAAAAAATGAAAAATATAATTTTTATTGTTTATAGACAATAAAAATCGATATTTTGGGCGAATCAAACAAACAAGACATCCAACACACCGTGTCGAAGGGCATCGGTTCGAACTACTTATACTTCACCAAGTCCCCTTCCGCGTACGGAATCCCTATCAGTAGGGCGGGAATGTAGGAGAAACGGACGTTCACGATGGCGTCCGCCTGCTGTTTCTGCGCCTGCTTCTGCAGGGCATAAACCAGCTGCTTGTTCGAAGAGAATACAAAGCCGCTTGCCTCTACGTGGCCGATCACCTCGTAGGCCCTGTCGGGCTTCTCCGTGGAATAGTAGCACTGAATGGTCTTTGTTGAGGTGTCGTTCTTGGCTTTCGGGGTGGTTGACACGAAACTCCCCGTCGCGCAGGAGGTAACCAATATCGCACAAGCGATAAAGAACATTACTCTTTTCATTGCTTTTTTCATTGTTGTTATTGATTTTGATGATTATTGCTTTTTCGGTTTGTCATGCGGTCATAACAACGGTCACAGACACCGTCTTATTATTTCATTAGATATATTTTCCTCAACTATCTTGATTCTCAACAACTTGCGCCGCGTGCCAGCGGCACGAAATCTCAATAACCCCATACGAAACGAACGGAGTGAGTGCCGTGTGGGGTTTAAGGAAAAATATCTTCGGTTTTTTCATACGATTGTACTAAATGTTCATTGGAGAACAGTAGAAAACGATGGTGAGAAACACTTTGTAGTTGGTCTTTCGGAATCAACTCCGACAGAAATCGCTTCATGTATGAATTACAATAGCTGGTTTTATAGTAAAATTCGTTAACACTCAGCATCGGACGAGACAGAAATTCATTCTGCAGGAATGCATCTGTGTAATACTCGGTTAAGACATATAAGTTAAGATTCACGCTGTCACAAAAATCTTGAATGGTTTTCAAAGGAATGCAAACGCTGCTCGAACAATGAGGTGACCATAGGTATAGTAGCGTGTTTCCGCTTCTTGCCAACAAGACAGACAGTTGATTTGCGGTGATCGCCATGATTTTTCCGTTATTTTGATCAGGGATTTCATCCACTGAACTCACAAAGCAGATCTTCCCTTGCTCGTCAGCCGGCAATCGTTTGTAACCGCTATTGAAGCCAGGCGTATGAATTATGGCACAAGCATGGAACAGCACAATTAGAGATAGAAATACTAAAACCCTTTTCATAGCAAGAGGAGATCTGTCGTGGTAGGTCTTATTTCGATGTTTTCTTCGCCTTCTTTTTGAAACAGTGCACGTAAGCGAGCTCAAAACCGATATGGTTGTGACGGTAGCTGTAGGCGCCGTATGCGTTGTCCACTAGCAGGAATGTGTATTCCCCATGGAACGTGTCCTTAAACGAATAGTTCGCCAGAATGCTGAAGCGAATGAGATCATTATAGGGCAGTTTGTAGTAAAAACCAAGGTTGAGTTGCAAATCTGCGCGTACTTTGTCGCCATCCAACTCTTCTAAATAGTGCTTATAAGGAGATGTCGGATCATGGCCACCACTAAAAACATGCCAACTGAAGAGGTTTTCTCCGATGATTTTGGACAGAATACTTTCCCTGACATTGATCAGGTTAACGCCCAGTGCCCCATAGAAGAAAAAATTGCTTTGTAAAATGGGATAATGAAACTCTGCTTTGATTGGAATTTGAAACGCATTAAAAGCAATGCGCGCGTTTGCAGGTCCGATGGGCATATATCCATCACCGTCCCACCGCCACAGTTTCCATTGCGCCTCTGTGCCGTAATCTAAACCGATGGAGACTCCGAAATATTTTGCGAAATGGTAGGAGAACTCCAGTCCGGCCTGCCACCCTAAGGTAGGGTCGGACAATGGTGCGGGCCAGTTTTGTCCGATGGCCACAACGGTCATTCTTTGGGCCAAGTTTCCCTCTCCGGTGACGCCGATGTGAAACCCGTCGGGAAACAAAGAACGGTTTTCCTGTCCGTAGGAAACGGAAAGGAGAATCGCAAACAATACGACGAAAGGAATTCTTTTCATAGGTGATACATTTAATTCTTGATACAGCGGGCAGAGTGGCACTCCGAGGCATCACCAAGATGGTTGTAAAGGCCGGACCCGTTGTTGGAAATCGAGAAATAGTAATAGCCATCAAGAAAAGTGAAATTGCCGACGTGGATGTATTTTGCCGTAGTGGACCAGAATGTGGCCTCGGTGTGGAAATCACTGTTTTCCTCCGTCACCCCTTGGTCTCCAAGGTAATAGGCGACTTCGCCGGCGGGCATGGCGGTGAATCCGGTCTCGTTGTTGGTCAGCTGCTCGTAAGCCGGTGCACAAGCGCCAACGCTGCTGTAGTAACCAAGTGTCCATCCCGAAGTGGAGGCCAATGCTTTTGCGACATTGTAGGACGAACCGCCACAACGGTACAATTCCTGACTCCCAACGTAACTATTGAGCGTGTCCCATTCATCCTTGCTCGGCAAATGCCAGCCTGCGGGACAAAATTTGCTCTGACGCGCCACATACAACGAATACAAATAACCGTATTCGGTCACATTCGCACTGTCGCCAGCAGGATAGTAGCAGCCGTTGTTTAGCACTATGTCTGTACTGTCAGTGTATCGCCTGGTACGCATGTTCTCTTTCATCCAACACTGCGAACCCAGTTGGACTGTGTGATAGACATTTCCGTCGATATCCGTGACAGTGGTGTCGCCCGGGCATGGCGTACCGTAAACCGTTCGCGTGACAAACTTTATTTCATTGCCGTAAGAAGTGCCATAACTATTTGTTGCGTAAGCCTTTACGTGGTAAATAGTGTCCAAAGAGAGGTTTTCCATCAGCACATCAAAATGGTCGAAAATGGCAGGCGAAGAGGCATGGCGGTCAGCGACTGTGGGGTTTCCCGAAGTGTTCCAACAGAGTCCTTCTTCGCTTAAAGGAAGCCCACTGTCGATAACGATGGCACCACCACTCTGGGCGGTAGTGTCGTTTATGACAACAACAGGGGATGTTGTCACCACAGGAAGCGGTATTGTATTTACAACCAACTCGTTTGAATAGGTAAAACCGGCGATATTCTCGGCAAATCCCCGAATGTAGTAAGTGACTCCAGGGGTCAGTCCTGTAACGGTGGCGGTGTGGTTATGGCTGTAAGAATTTGTGCCTGCAGGGTGCGAAAAGGTGATGCTGGTGTCGTTGATGGTCGGGTTGGGCGATGTTCCCCAACAAATGCCATCAGAGAGGACTGCAATCGGGGTAGAGACGTGCAGGTCCACTGTCACGGAGACATTGGTGGAATCGGACAGGGTGAGATTGGCCGTCGGCGGGTAATGGGTCTTGAAGGATTTGTTGGCACCGTAGGAGATGCCCAGCGCATTGCGGGCAAAGGCACGAACACAATAGTTAGTGTTGTTCGACAGACCTGTGATTTCGTAGGAAAAGGTGTCCGCAGTGGTTGTCAGATACTCCACGTTGTCAGTAATGGAGGGCGCTTGATTGTTGGCCCAGCAGATGCCGCGCTCCAGTATGGGCAGTCCTCCGTCGCTCACAAGGATACCCGTAGCCATTGCGGAAACGCCCGTAACATTGGAGATGTTGCAGGTGGTGACGGTCGGCGTAACATTGGGATTGGTGGTAAACGTCCTTGTCGTACCATATCCGACACCCAGCGCATTGACGGCGTAGGCACGGTAATAGTAAGTGGTTCCGGCAGAGAGATTGTCAATCGGTACCGAAAAATGGCCTTCACCCTGACCGTCAAATGCGTGATGCCCCATAACGGTCGGTTCGGGGAGCGTGTCCCAGCAGATGCCACGCTCCGTCACAGCCAGCAGGCCATCATACGTGACATTCCCGTCACAAACAGCACTATGGAAACTGATGGCGGAGGCAGAACCCGTAGTCACTACAGAAAGACTCGCAAGATGCCATGCGGAGTCGGGGGCCAACGCAAGTTCCGCCTCCTCCACATAACCGTTGTCCAGACTCCATCCATCAATAATGCGAATCTGCCACAATCCATTCAGCGGACAGCCTATCAGGCTGGAGAACGACTCGTCAGGGTGGAAGAGGTTCGTCATGAGCTGCATGTCGGTGCTGTCAACAATGAAATCGCTGCCAGAGACAAAGAGGTTGCACGTGTCGTAAACGTACGCACTGCCACAAGTATAGACATAGCCACTGGTCGTATCACAAGACCAACAGTAGTTCCAACACGTTCCCATAGGATTATTGGCTGGGTCGCATTTGTCATTGCCGTCAGGCTTGTAGAACTGACCTAATTTGGCCTTGGCTTTACCCTCCTGCTGCCATCCCCGGTCTTCGGTCGGAATCTGATTGGTACAATTGCTGGTCGAATTGTAGCTATACAACCTCAAGAGGGTGGCCGACTGTCCATTGGGGCAAGCGAGTGAGATCCACAAGTCCCCGAGATAGGAGTGCTCCATCTTCATACGCAAATAACGGAGGTCCTCAACACTCTGAACGGTTCTGTTGGACGGATAACCGCTCACTTCGAAGTTCATGGTGCCCAAACAGGTGCCGTCGCAGGGGGTACCGTCGGGAATAAACAATGTGGTGGTGTCATAGAAATGACCGTCCAGCTCCACAAATCCCCACAAATGGAACTCCAGTTCGAAATCCTCGTCCGAGTTTTGCACCTGTTCAATCACTGCGCTGGAATACAACATGCTGTCATTCAGGAAATAGCCGACATAGCGCATTACGTCGCCAGGCTCAAAAGGATGATGGCTGTTCATCCTTGACCGCAGCTCGTAAGTCAGCGGTTCGGTGTTGCGATACTCGATGTGGTTACGACCGCCGTTGCTGTTGTTCAACATCTTGATGGAGGCAGCATCATGGCTTGTCTTCACCGTCAGTAGATACGACTGGGGGACATTCAGCCACACGCGGAAAGTGTGGGTTCCGGCATACAATCGCAGCTCCTTTCCCGTCACCTGGCGCCCCGACATGTCAAACACCTCAATGCAGACCGAAGACTCGTAAGGCAGTGTCATCGTGAAGTCTGTCACCCCACTGAACGGATTCGGCACATTCTGCGAGACTGAAAACTTGGATACAGATTCATAGTCTGACAGTCCAACCCCTGACGTGATGAGGATGGTGTCCGGATAATAGAGCGTATCCGTCCAATCTCGCGTAATATTCTCTACCACAACATGATGCAACTGCACATAACTGTCAAGATTGTCCTTACCCGTAAAAGTCAGGGTGACCTGTGCCAACACAACGCTCTTGCAAACAGCGCAGAATAATATGGCGAAAAGAATGATTTTTTTCATGCTACCCATTTTATACTATTCTTTAATTCCGTAAATTTCTTTCAATTTTAGCTGTTGATAAACAAGCAAGTCATTGTTAATAAATAAATTAGCAATGACTTGCTATTCTCGTATTTTTCACCTATTTTTGCGATCGCTTACTTCAAC
>Ga0310694_10002842_pt1 | contig 17339 bp, 24 predicted proteins | sample 174DNAGHGhighgp2_FD_203884 | JGI IMG/M metagenome (GOLD analysis project Ga0310694, IMG submission 203884) | Sheep rumen microbial communities from Palmerston North, Manawatu-Wanganui, New Zealand - 1742 DNA GHGhigh gp2 (v2) (version 2) | ecosystem: Host-associated > Mammals > Digestive system... | reverse complement strand
GGTCTGCAATTTGTTTGGCTGTAAATTCCATTTTTTGCTTTTTAATCGATTAAACTTTGCAAAGATAACTAATTTTCTTGAAATCTTTGATAACAAAGATAATATTTTCGTATTTTTTTTGAAAGTAGCTGAACATTTAGCAGTTCAGAAGCTTCCGAAATATCCTTAATTTCGCCGTTTTTGTAAAGTATTTGTATCTTATCATCGTCCACATTATACATGTCCTTTTGTATCGTGTTCACGCTCATCATGTAGTGTGCGTCGTCGTATGCGATGTCCATCTGCTGGGCTATGTGGCGCTTCAGTTCGTCGATACGTTCGGGCGCTGGCTCGTCCTCCAGCACCTCTACCTTGAATATGTGGCGGTCAAGCATGTCGGTGGCCAGTGTGGCCAGTATCTTGTCGTCGTGGTGTTTCCACGCCTTCATGGCGCTCCAAATGTCGCTATCGTCGAGCTCGCTATAGTTCTGCAGAGCCTCATGATGCGATCCGAACCACTTGGCGTCGATGTCGTTCTCGAGGAAGTAGAGTAGGGCGGGCGATGCAAACACCTGCTGGCCGTGGCGTATCAGCCACTTGGCTCGGTTCAACATATTTACCAGCACCTTTTCGTAGGCCACACACGTGCGGTGCAGATACACCTGCCAGTACATCAGTCGGCGCGTAGTCAGGTAGTTTTCGAGCGAGTAGATGCCCTTCTGTTCTACTACAAGCGAATCGTCTATCACGTTGAGCATCTTGATGATACGCGCGCTACCGATGTTGCCTTCGGTCACGCCTGTATAGAACGAGTCGCGACGCAGATAGTCCAGTCGGTCCATGTCCAGCTGACTCGAAATCAGCTGGTGCAGGAAGTTCTTGGGATACTCGCCCTTGAATATGGATATGGCCAGATTCAGCTGTCCGTTCATATCCCGGTTTATCTGCTCCATCATCATTAGCGATATCTCCTCGTGGTCTATCCCGTGTATCAGCGTGTTCTCGAGCACGTGCGAGAATGGACCGTGACCGATGTCGTGCATCAGTATCGCGGCCTGTACCGCCTCGGCCTCCGAGTCGAAGATAAACTGCCCCTTCTGTTGCAGGTTCTGTATAGCCTCGCTCATCAGGTGGAATGCGCCCAGCGAGTGCTGGAATCGGGTGTGCCTGGCCCCAGGATACACCACAGAGGCCAACCCCAACTGATTGATGCGGTTAAGCCTCTGAAATAGCGGGTGCTCTACTATCCCGTAGAGTATGCCGCGTGGTATCTTAATAAACCCGAATACCGGGTCGTTGATGATCTTTACTTCGCTCACAACTGTCAACTATCAACTATCAACTATCAACTGTCACCTGTCAACTGTCACCTGTCAACTCTGGGCATCCAGAATCGCTGCCATCTGCTGTTGTAGTTCCTTAGCTTTTTCGCCGGCCACTTCGGCAAAGTCCTTCTCGTTGCTGGCGTAGATTATGCCGCGGCTAGAGTTTACCAGCAGTCCGCAGTCGTCTATCATGCCGTACTTGCAAACCTCCTCCAGACTACCGCCCTGAGCGCCTACGCCTGGAACCAGCAGGAAGTGTGTGGGAGCCACCTTGCGGATATCCTCAAACATCTTGCCCTGGGTAGCACCTACAACATACATCATGTTCTCGTCGTTACCCCATTCCTGACTCTTTTTCAGCACCTTCTCAAACAGTCGCTCGCCGTTCTTGTCCTCCATCAGCTGGAAGTCGTGGCTACCCTTGTTGCTGGTCAGTGCCAACAGCACCACCCACTTGCTGTCGTAACCCAGGAATGGTGTCACTGAGTCCTCGCCCATGTATGGGGCTACGGTCAGAGCGTCCACATCATACTCCTCGAAGAAAGTCTTGGCATACATCTTTGATGTATTTCCGATGTCACCGCGCTTAGCGTCGGCGATGATCAGGTGGTTAGGATAGTTCTCCTGCAGATATTCGATTATGCCCTCGAAGGCTGCCATTCCTTCCAGACCGTAAGCCTCGTAGAATGCCAGGTTGGGCTTGTAGGCCACGCAGTAGGGAGCAGTAGCATCGATGATGCGTGTGCTAAACTCGAAGAGCATACCGAAGGTCATTTCCTCCTCTTCATACTCCTTCTTCACAATCTCCTTCAGGCCCTTGGGCATCTTGTCCAGGTCTGTGTCCAGTCCCACGCACAGAAAACTCTTCTTCTCGCGAATCTGTTCAATCAGTTCTTTTCTGGTCATATCTGTCTTTAATGTTTAATCTTTAATGTATTAAAGCTCGTTCTCCTTCATTCTCTCGGCGTTCTCGGCCACGGTCAGCGCATCGATCATTGCCTGAATGTCGCCACCCAGGAATCCCTGCAGGTCGTGAGTGGTGTAGCCGATACGATGGTCGGTCACACGGCCCTGTGGGAAGTTGTATGTACGGATCTTAGCCGAGCGGTCGCCGGTCGAAACCAGACTCTTACGACGGTTGGCGATATCGTCAACATACTTCTGGTGCTCCTTATCATATATAAAGGTGTACAGACGGCTCAGTGCGCGCTCCTTGTTCTTAGGCTGGTCGCGGGTCTCGGTACACTCAATCAGTATCTCCTCGGTCTCGCCCGTGTTAGGGTTCTTCCACATATAGCGCAGACGAACACCCGATTCCACCTTGTTTACGTTCTGACCACCGGCACCAGAGCTTCGGAAGGTATCCCACTTGATTTCGCCCTCGTTCACGTGCACCTCAAACTTGTCAGCCTCGGGCAGTACGGCTACTGTAGCGGCACTGGTCTGCATACGTCCGTTACTCTCGGTCACGGGCACACGCTGTACACGGTGCACACCGCTCTCGTACTTCAGTGTGCCATACACGTCGGCACCCGACACAGAGAAGTCTACCTCCTTGAATCCGCCTACGGCACCCTCCGAAACGTATGTGATAGCCACCTGCCAGCCCTTCGACTCGCAGAAGTTCTTGTACATCTTAAACAGGTCGCCGGCAAACAAGGCAGCCTCGTCGCCACCGGTTCCGGCGCGAATCTCCATCTCCACGTTCTTGGCGTCCTCGGGGTCCTTTGGTATCAGTGCTATCTTTATCTCCTCCTCCAGCTGTGGCTGCAGCTCCTCGTTGGCTGCCAGCTCCTCGCGTGCCATCTCCTTCATCTCAGGATCGCTCTCGTTGGCCAATATGTCCTTAGCCTCTTTGATACCGTTCAGGCATGCGATATAACGCTTACGGGCGTCCATAATGTCGCCCAGATCCTTGTATTCCTTAGTAAGTTTTACGAATCTCTGCTGGTCGGCTATCACGTCGGGGTCGGTAATCAGTGTCGATACCTCCTCAAAACGAGCCTCCAGACCGTCTAATTTCTGTAGAATGCTGTTGCTTGTATCTGCCATTTTAATTATATATATTATTTCGGGCGGCAAAGTTACGAAAAATCGGGCACATTTCCAAATTTTCTTCACTTTTTTGCTAAAAACATTTTGTGGTATCAAAATTTTATGTAAATTTGCCGTCGATTTGTCAAGGATTTATTAACCAATAATTTAAAAATCAAAAAGTTATGAAGAAAGCATTTATTGTTATGATTGCGTTCGTGCTGGGCTTGGCAGTCACATCGTGCAAACAGGGTCAGAAGGCTGCTCCTACAGCCGAGGAAGTTGCAGCTAATCCTGTAGAAATATTGAATCAGCTGATAGAAAATGCTCAGACAGAGGGTGCTAACTGGAGCGTTGACGAGTGGAAAGAGGCTTATCACACAGTATTCCTCGCTATGTCGCCTGCCATGAAGGGTATGTACGAGGTTATGCAGATCATCCAGACCGAGGGTGCTGCTACCGACACCGTCGCTATCAATAAGGCTATGGCTAAGGCTAAGGACATCGAGGCCCAGTTTGGTAAGCTGGGTGGCATCGTCGAGAAGTTCGACAGCATCGGTAAGCTTTATCCTAACGGCAAGACCGTAAGCGAGGACAAGGAGTTCGAGAAGCAGTGTCTCAAGGAGATCGGACTTCCTGAGGACTTCAGCCTATAATCCACGAGATATTATGAGAACAAAATTTTCCCGATACGAAAAATAAAGAGGTTCGCAACTCAATGCGAACCTCTTCTGTTGTTACGCCCCTACACACGATGTGGCGCCCAGTGCCGTCAGTATCGCCGAAGCAATCGATGCGATAAGCTGAATCACGAATTTTACTGTCTCCTTCTTTGTCATGGTATTAATGTTTAATGTTTAATGTTTAATGTTTAATGTGGAGGGGTGGGGCGCTAGGCCCCGGCCCGTTTAATCGTAAGTGACGTCATCATCATCGCCACCGCCTCCGGAGTTGCCTCCACCGCTATTACCGCCTCCGGAGTTTCCACCGGTATTTCCGCCGCTATTGCCGCTCTGGCTTGAACCTGAGCCTGAACCTGAGCCGTTGCTAGGCTCGTCCTCGGTCAGCATTCCGGCGAACGCCTCGGCATTAACGAACTCCGCCTTCTTGATGAACTCACGACTCGAGATATTGGTCTCGGCCTCCTGGTCGGGCATGAATCTGATGTGGAGAGCCTTCAGATTCTTCTGGGGCGAGAAGTCCTCCTTCCTAGCCGCTCCGCCGGGCTCGTTCTCGATGGTGGTGAAGAAGGTGCCCAGACCGTCTATCTTCACACGGCGCGAATTCAGCAACATCTCCAGCAGGCAGCTGCGGAACTTTTCCAGCACTCCAAACACCACGTCGGGTGTATATATGCTACCGTGCTCACTGATGTGGTTAGCCATCTTGCGGGTGTTCATCACTTCAATGGTCTTACCGTGAGCAAACCACTTGCCGTTGATCTTCGAATCTTTCACTTTGTTCTGCTTAAGCAGATAAATAATCTTTGCCATAATTGTAATGTGTTTTGATAGTTTTAAATTACTTGTTAATTACTCTCTGTGTCTTTCATACTCTGCGTGCGCACTTGTCTTTTCTGATTGACTTGTAATGCATTTCTTAAATGCGCTACAAAGGTACAATAATTTTATGAAACTACCAAATATTTATGTAATTATTTTACTAAAATATGTAAAAATTATTAGTATAACCACTACTCGGGAAGATTCCCGTAACTTTTCATCAGAAAAACCGTAAATTATCACCCAGATTAGTGCCGCTTTCCTCGCAGACCAAAAATTCCATGATCGCGGGTACGCAGAAACGCAGGGTCGCAGGTCCATTAGATTTTTGCTATATAGGAGCAAATATCCATGCTTATTGCTATATTATTATATATATTATAATATATATAATAATATAAACATAACCATACCTTTCACCCCATTCATTACCACCAATCATAATTCCTAATGCCCCCGCGACCCCGCGTCCCCACGTCCCCGCGTCAGGATGTGGATTTAATTCGAACTAAACCTCGTAGTTATTTGTTTCGCTCTATCATCAGTTCCTCAGCCAGATATTCCTCACTAAGACAATGCATATCGGCAACACCTTCGCTAATCAGCTCAAAGGTCTTGGAATTATAGAAAAAGTCCAAGGCCTGTTCATATGTCAAGCCTGTCTTTTCGGCAAACAGTTTCACAATACGAGCGTATTTACGCTGAAGTAGGATAGGATTTGCTTGCATAATTCTATAATGTGATAGATTCTCATGCTGTTTTCAGAACTCCTTTCTTGTTCATTAGGTCTACAAGGTCTTCAACGATGTATTCACGCGAGAACGTATGTAACACATCGTAGCAGGGGACAATATAGTCTGAGATGATACCACCTTTGGACATTCGTTGATAAACGTCCTTGGCACTCATCTTCAAAGCATCAGCCACGCTACCTACGCAGAAAATGACAAAGTTCAGAATCTTATAGTCCATAATCCTCTAATTTTGTGACAATGGTGGTACAAACCGCCAATCGCACTGTTTTTCAGCTGCAAAGATACGAAGTCACCCTGAAAGTTCCAAATATTTTGGGAATTTTTCAAGTATATTTTTATGTTCTGTAGTCAAAAATTGCTCCTTTTAGTTAAATAATGTTAAGTAAATTGTCTGTTATCGCACACAATGCGATGTAAAAATTTCGGAATCGTATAGTGAATTATGGAAACAAGACAGATAACACAACCAATGAGGCTTTTTCTTGACAGCCTGAAAGTGAGAGGACACAAGATTCTGAGTGAAGACACTACGAACTACCTGACGGCGCCTGGGACGCTGAGCACCGCCTATGAGTTCAAGCAGGAGGGCGAGAGCGACCACGAATTCCTGCAACTCTTCTCGGCCTGGCTCCACGAGTACCCCCAGCCAGTGGACGGCCACACAGAGTACTACCTACTGATGGGCCTGCGCCTCGGCGAGCAACTCACAAACTACGAGCTGGAGTTCCTAGAGCGTAACGTGGCCGATTGCTTCGCCTACAGCCACGGATGGTACTACGAACTGAATCATCGCGTGCGCCACCGCCTGAGAATCACGCTCATCATGAGTCAGCAGAAAGAATTCAGAAGACTAATCAAGAAGAGACTGCCTGGGGAATAACCCCAGCAGTTCTTGCTATGTGAAAAGCAAAAAAAATAGGCAATATTGCTTGCAAATTCAATTATAAGTTGTATATTTGCAGCAGAATAACTAAATCATATGGAGAAAGAACTATCCAAGAAGTATTACTACAACCCTTCTGACTTTAATATTTTTGGCAGGAGAAAAAGTGATGACGTGACTTTCCGAAATGTCATCAAAGAGTTCGAATATGATTTTCATGAGACCTATAGTACTGAGTATGCACTTAATCTCTATGCAAACTCTCGTACAATGGCTTTATTAGCGGAATCGAATGATGCGGCACCTTTCCTGGTATATGGAATGGACTTGACTCAGGGTAAATCTTTTGATGCAGTAAAAGACCCTTTGGTCAATCATGAGATGGAGAAATATAGCCAAAACATTTGCGTATATGGCATTGACTCTGCTTTTATGACTGAGTTTGATGAATTCGGTTATCCAGTTTTGGATGAAAATGGTGATATATTCCCTCTGACCCTGCTTGTAGACAACACCATGCAAGACAATGAAGTTCGTTTGGCTGTGCCAACAATGGATGATGGAGATGAGACAGAAGATGTTACGATAGATGTACCACAATTCGAATATGCCTGATGGAAAAAGAAGAAAGAAAATGGCATCTAGTCAGCAACGATAACGGCGAATGGATAAGTGATGAGAATGTTGTGTTCCTCACTAAGCAGGAAGCACGCCACTTGCAAATCATGGCGAAACTTTCTCGAAAGCCTCTTTCCATTCAACATGGCGCTGATGGTGATTTGTGGTGCTATAAACATGAATTTGAAAATATTAAATAGAATTTTAAAGGATTATAGCTATGAACAAAGATGTAATTGAAACGACATTGCAATTATTGTCAAACTATCCCGAGTGGGAGGAACGTTATGTAGGTTATATCAAGGGTTTAGTGAATAAACATCCTAAAAGATTCAGAAAGCCTGAAGGTCTTTCTGTATATAGTTCTGTGAGCAGGCATAAGGGCGAAACATATGATTTGCGATTTGATGGACAAAGCGTAGGTGAAATTTCTTCTACCCCTAATGAAGTATTATTGTACCCAAGAGAGAATGCTAATGAAAAGTATTTTGGATTCATTCTTAAGAAAAAAGGGTTTGATTGGGTCACCAGTAATGAGGCAAAGATGTTTAGAAGGTTTTTCCGTGATAAAGCAAAAGAGGCTAATGACATAAAACTAAAAAGCCCAGAGCATAGAGTAGAAAATAGATTATTAAACGAATTTGCTAAAAGGACTAAGGCGGAAGAAAAGGCTTTAACTGGAATACAGCCAATTAAACTAAATGATTGTTTCTTCCAGTTACCGACTCCCATAAAGGCAAGTGAACATGATCCTCAATATGCTAAGCAATTCGGAGGAGGTATAGACATCCTTTCACGTGTAAAGAGATTGGATAGAATCTCAAGGTTATGCGTAATGGAAGTGAAAGATGAAAATCAGCCTTCAGAAAGTCAATCCGACGCAATGGAACAAGCACTAACATATGCTACATTTATTGCTAAATTGCTTCGCAGTAAATCTGGTCAAAAATGGTGGGATTTCTTTATGAACAGAGAATCTAAATCTAGGCCCATTCCAAGCTCTTTGGAAATTGATGTTGTTACCATCATGCCTGTTGGATGCACTGCAGAGTTTGTTGATGAGATTATCCCTGTACCTAGTCTTAATACCAATTTTCATTGTCATTCTCTATATTATGACAACAATGAATTTGCAAAAGGAAAATTTGTGTTTAGTGGAACATATCCCAAATTGCTAATGAAATGACCATCAAAATCCATCGCGGAACGCACCAGATAGGTGGATGTGTGACAGAATACGAATGTGATGGTTTTCATCTTTTCGTTGACTATGGCGAGGAACTGCCTGGTGGTCCTAAGACCGGCGATTTGCAGGTAGAAGGACTGACGCATGGCGACATCTCAAAAAGCGCTCTGCTCATCACACACTATCATGGCGACCATATAGGCAACATTATTAAGTTGCCTAAAGAACTGCCTATCTATATGGGTAAGGTGGGGCGAGACATACAAAAGGTTCTATCCAATCATCTGAAGAACAAAATAAAAGCTCATAAGTTGATGCTTGAACGATTGGAGTCCGTCAAAACATTTACGGAGCACGAAGAATTCAGTATTCCAAACAGTCCCTTTACTATTATGCCTGTAACAGTTGATCACTCTGCTTTCGATGCTTACGCTTTCAAGATTGTCGCAGATGGAGTCTCGGTCTATCACACAGGCGATTTCCGTTTACACGGCTTTAGAGGTGGTAATACTGCTGATGTGTTACAGAAGTATGTGGGCGAGGTGGATTACGTTGTATGTGAAGCTACAAATGTTTCGCGTCCAGAAGCCGCAAGCAAGGCTGAATATAACCTTCAAAGGGATTTTGAAACGTTGTTCAAGGAGAATAAAGGATGTATTGTCTATCTGTCATCAACTAACATCGACAGACTGTTCTCTCTCTATCATGCTGCCCAAAGGGCTCATCGCGCCTTCTATGTGGATGAGTATCAGAAGGAAGTGATGGATACTGTCGTTAATAGCGGTTCTATCTGGACTAGTTCGGAATTGTTCCAATATGGGCAGTATGAGCCCGTACATCTGATAAATAATAAGTTCGACAAGAATAATTTCTTCGTCTATGATAGTTTTAAGAAGGCTCTTGATGAACATGGATATGTGCTAATTGCACGCGCCAGTCCACGTTTTGATAAGTTGATAGATCAAATACCAGGCGAGAAAAAGAAAATTCTTTCGATGTGGAACGGCTACGTCAAGGAAGGTACAGATGCGTACAATGCGAATCTTGCTAAATCGCTGGATGAGGATTTCGATTATATGCACACCAGCGGACATATTGATATGGCCGACCTGCGTGAGTTCTTCCGCTTGCTTCGTCCTAAGGGTATCATACCCATTCACACGGAAAAACCAGAAGCATTTGCCAAGGTGTTTGGTGACGAATGGCCTGTTATCGTCCTGAATGATGGTGATTCTATATCACCCAAGAAATGAGGTGCGAGCATCGCTGCTGGCACCTCACTCAAAATCTGTCAAAATGAATTAATCAATTCATTAATTATTCATTACTTCTATTATCAATCGATTGCAAATATACATCTTTCAATAGGCTTTTTGCAAGTATATTCTGCAAAAATTCTTTAATACGGCAAGATAGTACGTATCTTTGCATAAATATTACTATCTTTGCATGCCTATATTATGAAGAAATACAAAAAATAAAAACCACCCTGAGGTAGTTTTAAATGGGTAGTGACGTATACGGCTTGCCCTCTCGGGAAACTTACCCGGATAGCCAAAACTTACGTTCTGACGGTGCAAAGATAGGGTGTAATCCTGAAAGTTCCAAATATTTTGCGACTTTTTTGTTGCTAAATATTTTTTTATACCATAATCCTTGCCGGTTTTGCTCTTTTTTATTATCTTTGCACTCAGTTATAATAACTGAATATGGTAGACGACGTTCATACGAATAATACAATGGCAGAAAAAGAAAATAAGCTGATTCTATATAAAGATGATGAGGGTAAAGTAAGTGTAAACACTCGCTTTGCTGATGAAGACGTGTGGCTGACTCAGGATCAATTAGCAGAGATTTATCAGACCACACAAGAGAACATCTCAATGCATATTTCCAATATTTATGCAGATGGAGAACTCGAAAAAGAGGGAACTTATAAGAAATTCTTATTAGTTCGTCAGGAGGGTAAACGTAAGGTGCGTAGAAACATCGACCATTATAATCTTGATGTAATAATAGCTTTGGGATATAAGGTTCAATCTGCGATAGCTGTGCGTTATCGTCGCTGGGCCACTCGTTTATTGCATGAATATATCCAGAAGGGGTTTGTAATGGACGATGAACGTCTGAAACAAGGCGGAAATCGCTACTTCAAGGAGTTATTGCAACGCATTCGCGATATCCGTAGTAGTGAGCGTAACTTCTATCAGCAGGTTACTGATATCTATGCTACCTCTACCGACTATGACCCTCGCGCCAAAATAACCAAGCAGTTCTTTGCAACCGTTCAAAACAAGATGCACTATGCGGTCCATGAGCATACTGCTGCAGAGTTGATTTTTGAGCGAGTGGACAACGAAAAGCCTTTTGTGGGTATGACTAACTTTAAGGGAAACTATGTTACCCGCGACGATGTAAAGATAGCCAAGAACTACCTGACGGAGTTGGAGTTACAACGATTGAACCTGTTGACCTCGCAATTCTTGGATTATGCTGAGTTTCAAGCTTTAGAGCAGAATCCTATGACGATGGCTGATTGGATAGCAGCGCTCGACGACCAGATTTTGCGGCTTCGTAAAAACATCCTCGAGGGAACTGGTACCGTGTCGCATCAGGAAGCAATTGAAAAGGCTGAGCGTGAGTTTGAAATTTACCGTGAGCGCGAAATGCGATTGTTGGAAAGCGATTTCGACAAGGCTGTCAAGGCGCTGTTGGATAATAAAGAGGATAAAGCATAATTGTAGCGTATGGATGCAATAAGTAGTTGGGCAAAGGAGAATTATCAGCTGATCTGTTTGCTGGTAAGTATCATAGGTGTAATCGTGGGGATTATAACCGTGATTGTAGAAATGAAGAAAAAGAAGTAAGCAGTGATTGTTTGGAAATATCAGGATTCTCTGGAAAATATATAGCGTTTTATTTGCAACTTTCAAAAAAACGTTGTACCTTTGCACTAGAAATAAATAATAAGGTATGGAAGATAATGGAGTAAAGATGGTTTCTGAGCCTGCAGTGGCTTATTCTAGCGCATCGTATGCTGATGTGATGGAGTATATCCACTCACTCCATATTTCACATGCGGATAAGGAGAGAGTGGCCAAGCGTCTAGCACTCGAGGTTAGTCAACCTGCATTGTCGGCAGCTTATGAACGAGTCGATCATCTCAGCAGTCTTAAGAGTAATTGGGACGGAAGAGGTGCGTTGGCTATTTCACCCAAGATTATCAAGAATATCAAATCGGTACTTCTGTTATCTGAAAATGCTGATTGGGAGCATTGGATGATAGCACCTGATACCAACGCCACTATTGGATTGGAGTCTGAGACTACTGGGGCAGTTATAAGCCTTGGTGCATACGAATATTCATATTTCGCACGAATTGATGGCGTAAGACACGGCGAGAGCCATATACAATTTTCACCAGAATCCTTCTTAGAATTAATGCGTAAATTTGGATGAATACATCAGATAATCAAGAAGAAATCAACCAGATACCCTCCGAAGAAAGCGTTGCTCGTATTCTTTCTGAGGAGTGGTTCGTAAAAGACAAGTTAGTTTCGTTCGCATTTGCACTTGAGGCAGGAGAAACCTACCTCTCAGTCAATCGGCCGGCTATAGAAACGTATGATAGCGATGTTTCTACATTCGTAAAGAAGCACCCTAGCTATGCATTTGATAATACCTGCTATAGGAGAGCGCTTATGAATGTTGGCGCCATTCGTGGTATTGACGTAAAAGTGGGCGAAACCAAAATGAAGATAGATGTGGAAGTAGAACCTCGTGCCGCCCATACCAAATCGCATGCTGGTATATTTACCCGTTTCCAAAATGCCAACATCAAGAAGGGACAATTGCTAAAGGCCGGTCCCACAAGCGAGGAAGTTTCGGCAGATACTGTCCTGCTAGAAGTTCGTAAAGAGTTGCTCGACCTTTCTACAGTAGAAGAGTGCAAGCTCGTGTAAGAATAAAAAGTCCTTCCTTCTCGGGATTCTACCCGGATAGTCAAAACTAACGTTCTGACGGTCCAAAGATACGAAGTCGCCCTGAAAGTTCCAAATATTTTGGGACTTTTTTGTTGCAAGATTTTGTTTCTTACTAAATTTCTTTATTCTCCGTTTTTGTTTATATAATCTGTCGTATGATGAAATGATTGGTTGTTCTCTCACCTAACTACGACCTTGACACTCTTTTCACCTACCTTTACGATGGCGATGGAGCCTGGTTTGAGGTCGGTGGCGACGTTTGCAACGCCAGTGTGGCTTGTGGCACTACCAGCCTGCTTGCCATCAATAGTATAGACGGTAACCTGCGTCTGGTCATCCAACCCCTCGACAGTTAAGAATCCGTTGTTTGATTTCATCAGGACTGCTCTTGCAGCTACTTGTGAAATACCGTCTATGTCGCCTTTTGTCTGTGGTGTAGCATCAATCCAGCAGAGAGTGACATTGGCTACGTCTGATTTTTCATAGCCCACTTTCGTGGCATAGACGCTGATGTTGTACGTAGTCGTCAGAGAGATCGTTGCATCATAATGCTTCTTTATGTCTGTATCCGTTATGTCAGTAACGTACTCTACACCATCTGTGGCACAAGTCAACTTCAATTGCCCATTCACATAGCTGATGGTTGGTTTCTCGCACTTTGGGGTTTCCGATACCGGATAATCTATGGCTACTATTTCCTTAAAGTTCTTCCAAGGTTCTGTGGCTTTGTAAGTGTCAACCGACTCTTCTGGAACATGCAAAGTAATGTACTCTAGGTATGAATCATAAAATGGATCCATGGTCTTTGCATATAGATTATTCCATGCTGAATAACATGTTGGCGGAGTTTTAGCTTTGCAATATACATCCTCAAGAGAAGGACAATTAGCAAAAGCCCCATTCTGGATGTTTTGCACACTATTACCTAATGTCACGGTCTTAAGATTTGTACACCCATCAAAAGCGCAAATATAGATAGTATGTGTAAGATCAGGTATTTCAATTGAGGTCAGACTTGTACAGTATTGGAATACTGACCAGTCGATTTTCTTCAGATTACTTGGGAGCTTTGCAGAAGCAAGGTTTGTACAACCAGCAAAGGCTGATTCTCCAAGAAACTCCACGCCATCTGGAATCACTATTTCTGTTAGATTAGTACATCCTGCAAAGCATGCCCATTCAATGCTGTTAATATTCTCAGACAACTGAACAGACTCCAGCCCCTCGCAGCCAGCGAATACATGAGTGTTCATCGTTTTCACACTGTTTGGTATAACGATATTACGTAGTCCTTTAATGTAGCCAAAAGATTCTTTTCCTATTTCTACAATGTTATTGCCTAAGAAAACCGATTCAACATTATCGCAATGGTAAAATGCACGTTGACCTAGGACGGTAGCTGCTTCTTGTGATGTGTTATCTCCAATCTCCACGGCCTTTAGATTAGAACAAAGTGCGAAACATTCTCTTCCGATGCTGGTAACGCTTCTTGGTATTTTAACTGAAGTCAAACCCGAAAACTGATAGAATTGCCAGTTCCCAATAGTTTTCACACCATCAGGAATAACCATATCGTGGATTTCCTTATCATTTAATAACAAGTGTGAAGCCTTATAAAGTGGATTAGTCTGGAAATATGATTCAAAACTGATTTGGCACCAAGCTGCCAAATCTTTTATCTTTACGGTTGAAGCACTTCCTTTTGAGAATGCCTCTGAACAAACCTTTGTAATACTACTTGGTATTTCAATTGAATTTAATGAGCAATTAGCAAAAGCTTTCTCCCTAATTGTAGTGACATTATACTCCACTTCGTTATAAGTCACTTTTTCTGGGATAACAACATCTCCAGAATACTGCTTCCGTACTATCATTGAATCAAGTTTGATACTGTCTCCCTTTTCGTCCCATATTTCGATAGTCGTGGTTGTGCTATCTCTTGACTCCATCACCTCAGCGATTTTTCCTTTAGTAATTAGATTGTAGGTAATTCCGTCAACCACCACAATTTGGGCACTTGCCATTATTGGCAGCAAGATCATCAGTACGGGTAATAGAATTCGATGTTTCATAATCATTATAGTTTTATTGTGTCTTTACTTTGGTTTGCTATCATCCGATTTGGTATTTATCCGTTTGCAAATATACAAAAAGTTTCGAGCAATGTGCGATTTTCTCATTTTTTTTATAGAAAATTATCAAAATAGCCTCTGTTTACGAGTCTTTGAAATATAGTGGGACTTTTTTGTTGCCAATTCAATTGTCCCTATTCCTCCTCTTGCCGAGCAACACCGCATTGTGGAGAAGCTAGAGCAAGTGTTTGGTGAGATTGATAAACTAAAGAAGTAGCGTATGGCCGAGTTGGAAATTAAGGAATTTATGGAATCAATAAGTAGTTGGTATTGCGTTTTTCCTTTGGTTATCTCAGGAAAAAGTGTTACCTTTGCACATGTAAACTTAAAAATAAATTAAGCAACAATGAACAAGGTTTTAATCCCAACAGACAACTCTATTGAAAGTGTCAAAACGCGAGAGCAGATTATACGTGACTTTTATCGTGAGTGGAAAGAGCAGAAATCCCTGCGGATGCCCTTGTTTTTGCCCCTCAATGCGTGAAGGAGGTTTACGCTACTGCGTGATGCTATGTGGGCGGGGACTTCGCGCTACTCATATACATCGTCCTATCACGACTTACTTTCTGGGTGCAAAGATACGAAGTCGCCCTGAAAGTTCCAAATATTTTGGGACTTTTTTGTTGCTAAATACTTTTTTTATCATAATCCTTGCCGGTTTTGCTCTTTTTTTATTATCTTTGCACCGTGGTTGAGGCGGAGAAATCTACCCTCCACGTGAGATATCTAATGCCCGAAGATGTTACATCCTAGGGCTATTTTTTTTACTATTATTTAACAACAATCTGTATGTACAGCTATTTTGTAAAATTTAAAATCGCTTCGAGCGAAATCTGGTATGCCAATCCTGATGGCTTACAACGCGAGGAAGTTCTTTCGAGAATCCTCGAGGAGGACTTCCTGCTAGAGAACCAATCAATTGCTTTTAGTGATGAGCATTTCAAGCGTATTTACTCTCACTTTCATGTTCGACCACCCCAAGAGGGTATTACTCTGATGAAGATAGCCAACAAGTATGTGAAAAACGACGACCATATGTTCTGGCTGAAGTATCCGTGGGATGACCGAGGATTTTCGACGGTACTGATTATCTGCCGAGAGGGAAGCACATGTTTTTTTATAGAAGAAAACACAAAGGCTTTTGCGAACATAGACACTCTGGTCAAGATTCTGTGTCGCGGACTTAACACTATCCTTAACCAAGAAGGCCTCTCGATAGTACCATCCAGCGATATCGTCAGACAGAACGATGATATTGGATTGATGTGCGCCGCTGCTGTCATCAACAATCAGATAGGCACAATTTGCAAACTGGATGCCCGCTTCTATGAAAACGCGCCGCGAATTTTCGACGAAAAGAAACTATTGGCCACCAAACTGTTTACAAGTGCGCTGACTGAACCACTAAAGGCGAGTTTGGTGATACAGACACTGTATGCGCTGACTAAGGGCAAAAGAGACGCAAAAGTATTGCTATGCGCGCTTAAAGCCGCACTAGATGCTAAAGTAATGGTAAAACCTAGTTATAAGGATTTCATAGAAGTATTTGAATGTGGCGATATAATAACGAAGAAAAAATACTGTGATTATACTAATCCGAAATACAAGGGTTATGAGGGTGATGCCTTATATGATAATTGCGTGAAGGCCTTCATGAAGATAAAAAACTTAGAATTGTAAATCCGAAATTCGTAACTTTTCGTAACTAATCGTAACTATTGGAACCAAATTCGCCCATCGCGAAAATGGTTCCATTTTTTTGTTGCACGATTGAAATAATCATTATAATTTTGCGTCCGCCAAAGTGGCAAAGAGTGAAGTTAGGGCCCTTTCTGATCTCTGATTTTTTAATTTCTAAAATGATTAAGAATCATGAGACAGATTGTAATTTCAATCGATGATGGGGCTTACGAGCCGGTAATGGGAGTGATGAAACTCTGCGATGGAGTAGAGATTGTAGACGAAACGGAGATTGTGGATATCGTGGCCGACCGCGATGTGTGGATGCGACAGGCCATCGAGACGCTACGTGGCAACAAGGCCTTTCGCCATTATTACGACTACACATGGATAATGATGGCACTGAACGAAGGGCTGGTTGACGATTTCGAGGCTTTCAGATCGCCTCAGGCGTTTCTGGACTATCTGTATGAGATAGGTATTAGGAATCTGCCATCGCGCTATTCCATATCGCTGGCATTCTCGAAGACGATTGACTCATATCCTAACTGGACTTTCATTGACGTTAAAAGTCCGAGCGAATCGCTTAGAAGAAAGAACGTTGTCAGGCAGTTTTTGAGTGCTTATGGAGCGGCAAAACGTGGCAAATTCAACAAAGTCTTCAACAAGTAAAGGAATCCTTCTACAGCTTGTTCTACAACTGATCTGAAGGGCTTTTTTATCCGAAAAAGTCTTTCTACTTTTGCACCGTCGAAAGGGACAAACAACTCCCCGCGACGGTGCTTATTGAGGCTATGCCTCGAAAAACGGCTGCACCTTCTTTGATTTATTGATACAACTTAAAATATGAAACGAAAAAGAATTGAAATCTGCTCGCTAGACTTCCTGATGTTTGCCTACGAGCGCAGACTGGAGGAAGAAGAACTGATGGATGAAGGACGTATGGAGGTGTGCGAACGCGCATCGGTATACGAAATGAAAAAGAGGTTCTTGAGAGATTAAACATTAAACATTAAACATTAAACATTAAACATTAAAGATTAAACATTAAAGATTATGAAAAGAAGAAAAATCAAAAACAAGAAGAAACTGAAGTTGAACAACAACTTGCAGACGATGCGAAACGTGCTTGAGGGCGATCGCATCTATCATTTGATGGCGCAAGCCATGTTATCAGCCGATACGTCGGTTGGTGGAACCGTAGCAATGAACTATGCCCTGGGCAAACTCATTGCGATATACAAGCAGGCTATGAAGGGGCT
>Ga0310694_10002841_pt1 | contig 17340 bp, 12 predicted proteins | sample 174DNAGHGhighgp2_FD_203884 | JGI IMG/M metagenome (GOLD analysis project Ga0310694, IMG submission 203884) | Sheep rumen microbial communities from Palmerston North, Manawatu-Wanganui, New Zealand - 1742 DNA GHGhigh gp2 (v2) (version 2) | ecosystem: Host-associated > Mammals > Digestive system... | reverse complement strand
TGTGATGTCTTTGGCGTAGGGCGTACAGATGAGCGTGTCCATTTTCATCAGGCCGAACAGACCGCGCATGCTCAGATGCGACACGTGGACGGTGCCGTTCCAGTCGTAAGCCTCCAACTCGAACCGCCTCCACTTGCCGGAGAACGTCTGCCACGGCGTTACGTCTTGGGGAGTCAGAGTCCCCTTGGCGGCAAACCAATCAAGCTTTGAGCCATTCATATTTGGCTACGGAATAAATAGGCAGTAACGGAATCAAAATCGGCGTCTTCTTTACATACGCCTGATATTCGGGGTCATTTCCGTAGGCGGCGTTCTGACGCAACTCCAGCCGGCGTGCGCCGCTGAACATCACAAACACAATGCCTGCATAGCCGATAGCCACAATCAGCCACTGCCACCAGTTCAGCCCTGCGCCAATCGCGCTGAGCAACGCACCCGTCCAGATGGTCACTTCGCCCAGATAGTTCGGGCAGCGGACGATACGGTACAGACCGGTATCTACAAACCGCTTCGGGTTCTTTTTCTTGGCGGCACTCTTCTGCGCGTCGCTGATGCTCTCTAACAAAATACCGCAAGCCACGACCGCAGCACCTATCCATGCCCATAACTCACTGTCGTGCGGGCCGTTTGCTAACCGAAAAGCTACGGGGCTCACCTGCGCCACATACAGCAGCGCGCAGAACAGCCAAATCATGATCATCACGCCGGCAGGCTTCTTGTCAGAATGACCCTCTCCATACAGAATCTTACGGTACCCAACCGCCTTGCGCTCGCGCACCAGCAGGTACGTTCCTAACCGCACGCCGAAGATGAACAGCAGCACTAACATAGCCATCGTCGGCACCGTGAGATTCGCATGGTACATCACACACATTGCCACCGCCAGAGCGGCAATGCCGTACCCGTAACCGAGACTGAAGAAATACACGAAGTATTTCCACCCACTGCGGAAACTGCCATAGCCACCGCAAAAAGAATCAATAAATCTGTCATAGTATTTTGTTGTTTTAGTTATTATTTTACCCAAGCGGAGTAAGCGGATAAATAAGATTCGTAATGAATATATTCGCCGCAAGTATGATAATGTTCATCCAGAAACCTATCCGCAGAAAGTCTGTAAACCGGTATCCTCCGGGACCGTAAACCATCATATGGGTCGGCGAGCCTATCGGCGTAGCAAAACTGCTGCTGACGCTGATCATCAGGGCAATAAGGAAAGTCATCGGTTCGTAGCCCAATTGGACGGCTGCATGGTACATGATAGGAAAGAACATCGCGCCGGCTGCCGTATTGGAGATAAACTCTGTAATAAAAGTGGCTACCAAACATACCGCCGTCATCACGACGATGGGATTCGTGCCGCATATATCCAGTATTCCCGTTGCCATCCGCTCCGCAATACCGGTTTTCTGAATAGCCAATCCTAATACTACGGAGCCTGCGAAAACGACTAGAATACTCCAGTCTATGGATTTGACGGCCTGGTTGGGTGTGCAGCAGCGAGTGATTACCATCGCTAACGCCGCCAGACAGGCACTCATCAGCAGCGGCATGACGCCCGTAGCAGACAGTACCACCATCGCGATCATGATCAGCGCAGAGAGTAGCGTCTTGAAACCCACATGGATCACCTCGTCGCCGGGCACCAGGCCATACGTCTTGGTCAACTCCATGATCTCTTTGATATTTCCGGCAAAGACCAGTTTGTCACCGCCCATAATGAACTCATTCTCATCTATCGGCACTGCCACTCCGTCGAAATGGTGCATCTTGATCAATCGGCCTCCGTTTACGTTGATCAGCCCGACATAACCCAATGTCTCGCCGATATATTTGCAGGAAGACGGCACCACCATCTCCACTGTATAATCCGTCGTGTCTTCATACGTATCATCAACCCCCTGACGGTCCGGCAAAAGACGGCGCATGGCGATAACGGACAGCACTCCTACCGCCAGACAGAAAAGACCCGGAATAGTTGTTGCTAACACGTTCATCTGAATACCCGTCTCCTCGGCATAGAGGCCGCTGATAATCAGGTTCGGCGGCGTGCCTATCAACGTACATACACCACCCATTCCCGAGGCGTAACTAAGCGGAATCAACAGTTTCGACGGGGCGATTCCAAGTTTCTTCGACCACATCTTCACAATCCCGATAAACAGCGCCACTACCGTGGTGTTGCTCAGGAACGAACTCAGTCCCGCTACCGGTAACATGAGCCTTACGACTGCATTGCTCCATCGTTTGGGCTGACCTAACAGGTTCTTCACTATCCATTGCAGCACACCGGTATAGGTTAGACCGGCTACTACCACAAACAGCACGCCCACGACTACCACAGACGATTGGCTGAGACCGGAGAACGCCTCTTTGGCGTCCAGCACACCCGTGACGTACAGGATCACCATCGCACCTAAAAACACTGCATCCGCACGGACTTTGGTGAATAGCAGGATGGAGAACAACGCCAGCACGGTGACAATCGTAATCCATGCATGCAGATTAAATCCCCAAAATACAAACTCTTCCATTATTTATACGTTATTTTACAGACAGGTAATCATTAATCTTCCGCTCCGTCAAAAGGCAATGTCGGCAGAGTGAACTTGTCAAAATCCGACTCAAACAGACGGTCCTGGATGACACGGTATTTCTCAATTACTCCATGTTGAGTGGTGTGTCGGAATTTCCGACATGCCATCCTCGGCAGTATGTGCAAATTTTGCACAAACTGAATAATACCCAAATCACTTATTTAGAACTGCCGAAAATTCCTCGGTAGTTGCTTTTGTTATCAGTTACCGAGAAAAACTCGGATACTGCCATTGAGTTTCGTATTTGTAATTGTTTAGACATATATTTGATAATCTGTTATCCGTTGTGTTTTGTGTTAATAGATTCGTGTTTATATATACCCCTCCATATAGATGTCAAAAAAGTGCCCAAATCTATCACCTAAAAAGCAAGTTTTTTTCATTTTTTTGCAGAATTACGCGGACAGAGGCTGGTAAAGATAAAAAGATGGGTGAAAATGTGAAAGTATGAAAGGAGTTATTCTTTCAACAAAATATCCGGCATACGTGTCTTAAACTCTGGATCGATGTTATGGCATTGCTCTTTAACAATGCCTCGACGATGGATGGCAGGTTGTAAGCAATACATATCAAACTCATTTGTATCCACATTATCAATTGAACGCCAATGCGGGAATAAAAGTTTCATATATCCGACCGCAATACGTTTAATAGCATTGCTATCACGCACGTCTGCTTTTTCCTCAAACTTAACTAACTGGTCAAATATTAAGCCATATACATTCTGTGTACGCATGGAGTGTAGAATCTCTGAGAAGTATTCCACGTTGATCGTCCATCCTTTGAAAATCATGCTCTTATTGACACGCGGCAAAAGCCATCCTTCAATAAAGCAATGGAAACGATCCAGCAGAGCCGATTCGCGGAAGTTCTCAGGCAGATTGTCAAAGTACATGTTCGATACCGGCATGTTCTGAGAAGTCAAAGGAATATTTCCCATCAGCATGAGACCACATTCGGATGAGAACTCGTTGTTATCAATCGTCGTCTTTCCGCTTTCCAAATATGATTTCAATGCGGCTTGAATCTCTGCTGGCTCTTGGAATACAATCGTTTGAATCTCATCAAAGACAGTAAAGTCATGGTTCTTGATGATACCATTTTGCTGCTTTGCCTTATCAAAGAATAACTTTGCACGCGTTACCTTACCGCCGCTAACCAACCATCCATATTTTGACAGATTACCAAAGACATAACTTTTACCTGTTCCTTTGGGTGCAAGCTCAATGACGTTTAGACGTGGTTCTATGAAAATAAGCAACCGTGTCAAGAACTCTATTTTTTGCGTCAATGAAACAAATCCATCCGGGTCATACTCCATAGCTGATAGCAATAAATCTATCCACTCCTGCGTTGTAAAGTTCTGACGTGCACCTGCTAAATAATTAATATCAACAGAACTATAGGGTTTGAAGGGTTTGTAATCAACCATTTGAATATGGTTTTTTTTGCCGTCATCATCAGGAAGCAAACAGAGCTTGATGATTCCCCACCGCTCTCCTTCTACAAAATCGCCTTGGTGTTGCGAGTAAACATATTCCGGAATTATTCCCTCTCGTTGTTTAATACCATAATCAGGAATAGCAAATTGGCGTTCGTTCCTAACGATGTCAATAAAGACCACAAAACGCGCTAATAGCATTACTTCCTCGCCACTCTGTAGTCTATCTTTAACGCTTCCCTGTTGAGCAGGAATTACCTTATCCAAGAATTGTGTCAATGCAGGACGATCAATCTCACCTGTTTGTGTATTCAAATAACGTTTAAGCAAGAAATCCTTCACAAAAGAAGGTAAGTTCCTTCCTGCAAACAGGCTGGCAGTAGATGCTGGATCTTTATAAATAGACATTGCAGAAAAGTTCTGCCTGATTTTATTACTAATTTCGTCTTTCATAACCTTTTACATTGCAAATAAGTCATCTTCTACAACACCAGTAGAGATTTTAATTTTTACAACATTTTCGACATCGCCAATAGTCAATATCACATCCGATACATTGGTATCCAGAATCATATCGTCCGATTCGTAAACATCGTTCGAAATATGATGCATCTTATACCGCGTGTTATTATATGTGATAAACGGCACGTCGGTAGAAGGCAAATTCTTAATAGCGAACTTAACACGAGGTTCGGTAGCATTTACTTCCGGTGTCAGTAATTCTGCTGACCAATCGGTAGCTGCCGGACAACTGGAAATGATAAATATCGGCACTAGAACTTCTTCCGGAGTACACCCGCCATGAATACCTTGACCAGCAGGCACTTTAGCACAGAGTGATTCGTGTTTCAGGGCACATAATGTTACCTTATCTTCCAAGCGATAATAACTACTATCTGTGATGTCAGATGCAGTCTTTCGAACAGCTATTCGCCCATGATGGTCACTCTCCACACCAGCCATATTCTTACCCTGTACTAATTGTGAAAGGTATGTTAAGCCGTGGTCGGAAATGATGGCAATTTTCTTGCCGATGTAACGGTTTAAAATATCTTCTATACTCTTACGTACTAATCCAACTTCCTTGTTGATAGTGAATGGACTGATGTTGTCAATTTTATGCGCTAAACTATCTAAGTCTCCGCTCTTTTCAAGAACTTTGTCTTTCGGAAGGAGACGTTGCAAATCTTTTTTATTGATTTCAGTCTTTGTCGGGAGCAATGAGCGCGCAATCAAGATCTCATTCAAAAAAATCATTTGCTCTTTCTTTTCTGCAATCACTTTTTTTACCAACGGAATCCAATCTACTCCAAGACCGTCAATCCAATAGAAAACCTCAATGTCTTTTCTACTCTTAAGAATGGTATAAGTTGATTTGAAATTGTTATACCAGCTTTCGAAATGTGCTTCGTCCGAGTTGACGAGATTGATTTTTTCGCTAATCTCTTGGGTATATTTGTTAGCGATCTTTGCTTCTTTATAGCAACGGAAATAGTCTTCCAACCATCCCGGAACACCGACAGATATTCCGATACCATCGCGCATATACTCATAAAGGTCGGGATAAAACGATATTAAATGACTTAATTCAATATGTTTTTGTCCTAACCAACTAATAGCAATTTCTTTTTCCTTTATGGAAACGCCAGTAAAATAGCGCATTGCACCCATATAGCCAATTTCCTCAGGCTTATTCTGTAATGCTTTAGCCAGCATACCTTCTGTAGCCTCAGATAATTGTACGTGATTTGCAACAGCATATTGCAAGCAGTCATAGCGTACTTTAATATCGTTCTCGTCGTCAGGTAGTGTGCGAGCCATGTTCTCTACAAATTCGGTAGTGCCGTAGTTGGTGGTTTCTTGTAGAATCTGGCAAATGTAGTGATTATGCTTCTCTAAGCTCGCATAGTACCGCGCGAGCAGCCAGCGTTCAAAAATAGCGGGGTGGCTAAACCATAAACGGATGAAATCTTTGTACGTACTTATTTCATCTATACTTAACTGAGAACGAACAAACTTAGGGAAACTAAAATGCTCGCTCAAATCAATGCGCTCTGCTAATATTTCCCAGTTATTGCCATCGCTTATTTGTGGCTGAATTCCACCAAAATTCAATCCCAATCCATGCGCAAGAAACTCATACGCGTTATGACATATTTCGTAACTAAATGCGTTATCCGGTTGAGCAAATATTGCGTTTGAGAATATGGAATTTGATTTACAAATGATTAAAGGGGTTATTTGGCTTCTTGTATCTTTCCACATATTTAGCCATTCCCTAATATTGTTGATTATAGTATAGTTTTTCTCTAATCCTTGTACACCGTAATCGGTATTGGCAGTTAATATCAATTTGTATGAAAACTCTTTATCTTCTGACACTAAACGCCAAATGTTCGTTTGACTATCATTAGCAAAAGTGTCCATTTTCCCCTCTAATCCAACAATCGGGATGTAGACACGCTGGTGGTGCTCTACGGCATCTTTAGTAGCTTCAATTGCTTTGATTGTCTGAAGTAACGCATCAAAGGTCTTATCCTCTATGTTGTCATAGAAACGGGCTAATTCCGAGAAAGGTGCAATCACACAATCGTTAGGACTCTTTTTGCGGATATGCTCATATATGTGTTCTCCTAATTCTACGTAGGTTAACATTAGATCAGGATATGCATTATCTATCCATTTGTCAACGCTTTCCACATGCGCGCCACAATCAGATTGCAAGTATTCTACAAACTCATAGCAATCGCTGAAATTATCGAACAAGATAAAGCGTATCGGGTATCGATTAAGAGTTGATGCTCCCATTCCTTTAGCGAGCTTATCCTCTTTGACCCATTGCTTTAAGTCGTTTATGTCAGAAAAGGACTTATACATACTTCAAAATGATGTCAATTATATAACCATCTTCTGTATTTATTAAATTCTCCAAAGCCTGTTGCAGATTCGGATTATCAGCTATTTTGTTTAATGCTTTAGTGCGTTTTTCTTTGAGAACATCAGGTGGAGTTACAGGACGCCAGGTTCCTCCGATTTGTCCTCCGTTATTACCTTGTGAACCATCATTCTCTTGACCACCGTTGTCTTTGCCTTTATTAAGAATAAGCACACGCCAGTCTTTAACCTGATCTTTTACTTCTTCCTCGGTCCAACTACCAACTTCGCTTTGTAAATGTCCATGTAGATAAGCAATAACTTCGTCGATTTCATCATCTTTTATATCTATAATCTCAATAGATTTAAGATACGCAACAAAACCTTTTCGGAAATTATCCTCTTGAGGAAGAAGTAAGTTGCCAAAATCAGTCTTAAGTAGGTCATATCCATTCATGGTTGCATCCAAGAGGCTTGGATTTTTCATGCTCTCTGGATCACTAATAACTCGCATGAGGTTTTCAATAAACTCCTTCATAACATCGCTACAATCTTCTACATATTTGAGCGACCATAGAGGATAACCTTTCTCTTTGCAATAATCGTTCTGAACAGCCCAACGAGCATCTTTAAGACTGCTAATGTCAGAATAGCCTTTCAATTTATTGAGGTTAAACATCTTGATGAGGCTCTTACATACTCGACCTGCTTCCTTGCTCTCGAACATAAAGTTCAACTTATTGCTAGTCTTTCCGCTTTCCCATGCTTTAAACAGTTCTACCACATCATCAACCAAGTGTTGAGCCGAACGCTGCTTGCCATTTGTGTCGAAGATTACATTGATATATTTGCGCATAGCAAAAGCGACCATTGCCATTGGTGCGTAACTTTGGAACAATCCATAAGGAGCTTCTGTTAATCCAATCAGTTTTTCTCCTAAATTGAAAATTTGGTTCCGGCTTGTATGCTTTCCTCCTAACCATTCATCTACATAGTCACAAACTTGCTTCAATGGATGCTTGGGATCTATTCCTTCTTTCCAATTTAGATTCTCATCAACGCTATCTTGAAGTAAATAGTCTACATGCTTTGCTTGACCACCGCCACATCTTTCAATAATATCTTGTTTCGTATTATAACTTAGGATGGCATCTACGGTAGAACGAACAGACGCTTTTTTCCAATAAGTAACACTACTTCTTGAGCGAATTGATTCTAATGCCTCCGGACCACTTGTAAATATATTCGGTGCAATTGCTGTATTGATGATTAGAGGTAATTTTACGCCTACAACAGTCGCACATTCTCCGTTGAGATACGATGTTGCGTTTGCTCCACGCATCTTTGCAATCCAAACCTTTATCATCTCATTGGCTTGCTCTGTATACGTTTGGTGTTGCTGTGGTAATCCGTGACTCTGTGCGCATTGAGCATTAGCCTGATACTCTATAAAGCGTTCGTATTCTTTATCTCCGAATGGAGATTCCATCACCACAAAAGCAATGTTTTTGTATCTCTCATCCTTACTGTTGCGTTCTGCAATATCTTTTAATTGCATTATTTCTTGGACATTACGTCCTACCATTAATGCAAGGAATGTCTCATATGGTTGAGCCTCTTTCTTTGCCGATTCTACACGGCTCATTAGAGCATACTCGTTACCTTGCATACTAAAGAATTTGAAATTTAACGGACGTGCCACTTGTGATAAGTTATGCTCGAACTGCTTAGTTGCAGTATCGGAGAACTTAATAACTTGGTCTGTATAAAGGAAGGATGAACCCTTCAACTGTTCTTTGATCTTCTGTATCTCATCGCCTGGTAGAGCCGTGAACAAGATAGAGAAATTCCCATTAGGTTGGCGTTGTATTATACTCTTATCATTAAAGAAATCTAATATCTCCTGTAGATTATCAGCTTCCGGAGTTCCTATGAATAAATTTTGGATATTTTCCAGACTGGGAGTTACTAAATCACTATTCGCTATATTGTTCAGCGCATTTAATAAAAGTATACCCTTGAAAACTTTCAGGTAACTTGTTCCTTGACTTTCCACAGCAAGGTGATGACTGTTATAGCGCTCTGTGACTGCTCCAAATTTTGTGGCATTTTCTTCGAAATATCCACGAACATAATCCCATAAGTAATCAGCAGTAATAGTTTGTTCTTGTTGATACATCTCATCACTATCAAAGAAATCTCGTACAGCATCGCCTGCTAAGAAATCGAAGACACTACGACTACTTGAACCAGCTTCACGAGCAAAATATGTAGCGAGATTAGCTGTGCCTGGATGAAGAGGGAATAGATTCTTAATATTGTCCTGTGTCTCGGAAGTATCTGCACTTGAAGTTGAGAACATGTCGAGCAATTCAGGATGCAACTCAAAGAAACGTTCTTGACGTTTCAAATACAACGTGTAATTGATAATCTGGAATTTCTTTGACATTATCTTGAACGCACTCACAGGTTCCATGTTGTATATGAAATAGTGGTATCGTCCTCTGGTTTTTTCACGTTCCTCTTCACGTAATGTAAGAAGGGCTGATGGGTGGGAAATAAGCAAGAAGTATGAATCATTATCCATATTCATCATAGCTTCGGCTATATCTTGCAATTGAACCAATAAACGAGTTCCAATATCACTCTTCATTATTTCTGTAAACTCATCCCAAATGATCAACAAGCCATTATAATCAGTTTTTTCACGAAGAGCACTTTGCACCTCAAATATCCATTGCTTCAGGTTATTATTTTGGATGCGGATATCGAATTGTCCTTCAACCAATGCATTGCGCACACAATCCAACACATCAACATCAGCAGCTGCAAGACGTTGTTTCAGTTTTGATATGTCGGGCGCTTTACTTGCCAAAAGTCTATTTTGCGCTATTAGATTTTCCCAGAACAACGGTTGAGCCTCTATATGCTGTACATAAATATCAAAGTCTGTTTGCACAACGATATCTATATGTGCAGCCTCTAATGCACGCTTTATTTCTCTCTGAATTTGGAGAGAAAAATCTTCTTCTCGTGATATATATTGCTTGGCATATAGATTGACAGGGAATAAGCGTTTGTTCTCACGTAACGAGAAAATTGATTGACGTAAGGTATCATATTTCTCTTTACGATATTCATCTTCAACGTAATCGCGTATCTCCTCTATAGGGTCGCTAAGTAGATGCTTTATCACTGCACACGCATGTGATTTTCCAGAACCATACGTACCTGCTATCCATATTGACTTATGGTTGTCTGCGTCATTCTGGCGAACGGCACTTATTACCTTCTTAAGCAGGTCATTGAACTGGTCATTGGCAATGAATTTTTTCCATTCTCCTTGACTTTCTTCTTGGATGCTGTAGGCAGGTCGCATCTGCCTCAATGTCACGATTGAACTATATGGCATATGTTATATTATTTATTCGATAAAGTGTTTAATAATGACGTCACTAAACTCATGCCGTATATCAGCATCTTGGAGTAGTTCCCATAAATCATCATCTAATTTGACGTTTACTATTGACTCTTTCAGGAATTTTAAAGATGGTGTTCTTTTATATCCCTGAACAGTTTTTCCATCTTTGTAACAAATTGTATAAAAGGGTTCTGCGCCAAGATGGAAATATGGTTTTCCAATAGGTGTAACATCATTATCAGGCTCGTAATGCTTATAAATAGCATTGTATTTTTTGATTAGCGCTTCGTTTAATATGATATTGTTTTCAGTAATAGTATTCTCATCAATACAAGAAATTACAGCCAAAAGGAAGTAAGGTTTTGCATTTGAGAAAACTCCGCAATGATTACCGCGTTGTATGCCCAATAATATATTCTTGTAATATGTAGAGACTAAACTCATGTTAAGCTGTGAGTTGTTGCAAACATGTCAAAGAGGTAAGTCCTTCTTTCAACGCTACGCTATCTAATCCCATATTTAATTCAGCTATCAGCACTCGCTTCTCGTCGCTATTTAGAGAACGCAAAAGTTGTTCTATTGTAGAACGCGTTAAGCCAAATTCTCTATATACACCCCTATCGTTGTCTGAAGTATAGAGATCTGAAATGCGCAATGCATGTACACCTTTGTACTCTGCATATTTGTACAAAGAATATGCTAAAGTTTCACGCTCTATGGTATCAAAGCCTTTCTTGTGAATCTGTGTCTTATTGATGATTTTGTATAATCCGTATTCCCCTAGAGGACTTTCTTTCATGGTTCTTGCAAAGGCATATACAACATTATGAACAGTTGTTTTATTGTCATCGTAATCATTGAGGACTAGTTCTTCCATGTCGGCTTGAGTAAAGAAACGTCCCCATTCAATTCCAGTATTATACCATGCTGCTATTGGAGAATTATACGAAAGGTTAATCCATATAATTTGCCAAACTAAGTCAGGGTTATAAACATAGATTTCAGCGAGAGTCTTACCAAGTTCTGTTAGTTGTTTGGACTTGGTATTGGTAATAATCTCTGCCTGTTGCAACCACTTTGCGAAACTTGGCATTTGTTCTTTTTCATTCAATCCTGCCAAATTTTCAGAGAAAAATAATTCTGGGTCGGAGAAGAAGATGTCAACCCATCCTCCATTCATGCCGAAATTGTTGTAACTTATTAATTTCATCTTTCGATTTTTTTGATTTCCTGTTATTGCTAACGATGCAGCCGATATGCATCCATAGTCATGGAAGGATAAGCATTTTCCACAACTCACACAGATATTCGAGTCTATGTATGCCTTATTAGGTTCAATATGAAGTGCACCGGTTGAGCATTCTACCTCACATACTTCACAATGCACGCAATACGTAGCTTTATAAAATACTCTCTTTAGTAAGCCTTGCAAAGTCGGATTAGTAGCCGTGTTATGGAATACCACTTCATACTGCTCATCCTCTATTGGCGTTATTGTAAATTGGTAAATTTTCTTCTGGTGCATCAATTCGCCATAAACAATACCATCTTCTCCTTTTGTCGTTCTATATTTACCTACCGCTCTAAGCCATGTTAGGAGATTCTCTTGGGGATGTTTCGAAATCATTTTTAAATTCGGGTTGACAGCCACAATACGTAGAGACGAAGGGAAAGACATTCCACGACCTCCAGCTCGACGTTTCCAATTACCAGCTTTTATATACTCATCTATATCTTTAACACCTGATTTCTGAGTAATGTCCTCTATGCGACTTAAGAATGGTTGTAAATTTTCGGGGTATCTTTGCTTGGAGATCATGTCGTTCCACTCTGACGAGAATGGACAAATAAGGCAGCCAACCCGAGTCATGCCATTTCTGTATGCCTCATTGATAAACAGGCTGTGCCTCCACAAATACAAGAATATCTCTACGGATGACCAATTAAGAATCGGACTAGCATTTATAACAGTATCATGCTTTACTCCCTTTCCTATGCGACTATAAGACGAACGTTTCGTGCTTTCTTCTGCACGGACTCCGTCAAAAGTCAGAACTCGCGCCTGCTTGTTATCATCTTTCTTTAGTAATTTGTATAAAGGAGCCGTTTTCATCACTGAACAACACCACCGATGTGTGTCGCTTGGAGTGCCTATCTTGTCCCAATAACTAAGAACAGAAGCATGGTTGCGTGCAAGAGAAAATTTCAAGTCAGGGAATTGCGTCTTATAATGCTTTTGGATTTCTGCGTACAACTCCAACGAAGGCGGTAACTCATAACCGGTGTCACTATAAATCACCTCAAACTCCGTACTTGGTATAGCCCTTGTACAAAGGTCTAAAACAACTTGGCTATCTTTACCACCGGAGAACGAGGCAAGAAAGGTATCTATCTTTGTTGTTTGATAAATCTTTTTTCCTTGTTCCTCTGCCTTGTCTAATGGCATAATATCGAAGCTATCACAGTCTTCTCGAATAATAGCCATCTTTTGCTTGCTTTGAGCTTCTAATTTCTTAGCCAATGCTTCAAAGTCTATCTGGTTCGCTTTTACACGCTCCACACTTTTTCTTGCTCGGGCATACTGCACATACACTTCGCGTATAAACTCTATCGCTTCGCTTTCGAGAAGGAACATGTTATCCTTAGTCCGTTCCAACATCTGCTTGACGTTGACCGGTTTCAAGGTCATCGTTTCATATCCCGGCTGAATAACTATTATTGCAGCATCGTAAACATTAGCACCCTTTGCCTCAAAGACTAACTCGCCTTGATACCAATATTGTTTATTGATAGCCCATAGGAGCGGTTCCTCGCAATGCGGATATTTCCACCCTATCTCGTTAAGTTTGAGAAGATCTAGCTCTTCCCAAAACACCGGACGGGGCGAAGTGCCAAGTGTGCCTTCTTCAATCCGCGAGGACAGTTTCACTCCTCCTGTCTCTTTATCCCACTGTATTTTGAACATATAATTTTACCTTACTTTTTCATGCATATGTGCGCGCCGCGCACAAAAAGCGGCGCAAAGATACGAAAAAAATCTGGATTATGCAAATTATTTTGCCATATTCAGGTTGTTTTAAGCAAAACACGATTATTTTTTGACGAAAAACTTGTATATATGATTGAAATATTTTAACTTTGCAACAGATTTTCTAATGAAAGTTATATTGAGATTTATGAAAAGCGACGCATTTATAAATAGATATGAAGAAAATCGGTTATATGAGCGTTCTTATTATATGAATCCTGCTCGTTGGGAAGATGCTATTGGACACATACCTGAAATTCAAGATGCTGCTCAATGGACAGAACCGATAAAATATATGGATGGGACAAATACTCATGTCTCAGACAGCATCAGAGAATTACCTGAAGACACGGGCGGAATTTATATGTTTTTTATCCAGGGACCTACATTACCTTTCATCGAACGTTATATCGCGTACATTGGCAGAGCTCAATTTACTGATTCGCAAAATATTCGTAAAAGAGCAAACGAATATTTTCCAGAAAGCCAAAGAGCCGATAGCCGTCCCAAAATAGCAAATATGTTTAAACATTGGAAACCATATTTGTATTTTCAATATTTTCCCTGTAAGGATAACTCTATCATCCAAAGGTGTGAGGCGAACTTAATACATGCTATCATCCCTCCTTTTAATGATGATATCCCGGATAGAATAATTGTACAAAATCCTCAAAATGCATTTTAAATATGGCTACTTCAATTAACATACCTGCTATACGTGGCAACATAGGCAACATTGTGTACTATACATCTGTCTTCACTTTTCAACAAATAGTTGAGAGAGTCAAGAAAATAGATGATGAGTTGCACACGTCTAAATCTTTGCGTGACCAGTTGCAGCGTAATTTGACAGAAAATTATAAAAGTATCAGAGATTATATTTTAAATCACAATGATAGGTTCTTTAATGCTTTGGTCTTAGCCGTTTATGATGGAGAGCCAATATGGAACGCAATTGAAGTGGATTTTAAAGATGATACGTATCATACTATGGGATTCCTTCAATTAAATGGGGAGGAGAAAATATTTCCTGTAGATGGTCAACATCGAGTAGAAGGCATAAAAGCAGCACTTAAGGCAAGACCTGAATTAAAAGACGAAACAATAGCTGTTATCTTCATTGGGCACCAGAAGTCTCCGGCCGGAATGGAAAAAACAAGACGTATTTTTACAACACTAAACCGATATGCAAAACCTGTTAAATTAGGAGATATCATTGCATTGGATGAAGATGATATTGTTGCGATAACTACACGTGAACTTTTGGAGTCATATCCACTATTTATGGGGAATAAAATTAGCAATGCAAAAAATAGCAAGGCCATACCGGATACAGACTATAATGCGTTCACAACTTTAATGTCATTATATGAATGTCACTTGACATTGTATAAGTATTTTAAACAACAATATGATAAGAAGAATAAACCGTACTCTTCCAAAGAAATTAATGAGTCGTTAAAATTACGTCCTAATCAGCAAGCATTAAACGCATACAAATCTTTTGTCACTGATTTTTGGAATGCATTTTGTCAGAGTTTCAATGGCATGCAGGACTTTAAAAACAATCTCAATGAGAATGCCGCAAATGCATATCGAAACAAGTCTGGAGGATTAGTATATTTCCGTCCAATTGGAATAGAGTCGATAGCCCATGCTCTCCTTATAACAGCGCAACGAACACCTGACAAATCCTTAATAGAAATTGTAACCGAATATGCTAATTTAAGGTATAATTTAGCAGATGTGCCATGGAAGGGCGTATTTTGGAGACAAAATAATCAGACAATGATTATGGGAAACAATCCCCTTGCTGTTTTGTTGCTGATGTATATGTATGATCCCAATCTCCTCACACAAAAAGAAATGGAGCGTTTGAAGAAGAGATATGCAGACGCTCTTCAATTAGAGAACCTTGAAGATGTGGATGCCAAGCTGGAAGAGTTAAGAAGGGTATAGAGATACAAACAAAAAAGTCGGGAACTCCGACTTTTTTGTATCGGTCTTGTCTCGGTCATCTCCCTCCCGCTCATCGCTCGGTGGATAATTCTTTGGCGGCTGCTAAGGATTTTTGTAATTGGCGCAGAAGAACCTCTTTGGATGGCAGTTCGGTCAGATATTGCGCTACCCGGATGCCCGACTTATCCAATTGAAGCAAGTTTATCTGTTCCTCGCTTCCTTCCGTACACAATAGTAATCCAAGCGGTGACTCTTCACCCGGTTGCATCTCATTCTGCTCCAACCAACGCAGATACAACTCCATTTGACCCTTGTACTGCGCTTTGAAACGACCGAGTTTGAGGTCTATAGCTATCAAACGATGCAACTTGCGGTGATAGAATAGCAGATCCAAATAAAAGTCCTCGCCGTCAATGATCATTCGTTTCTGGCGTTCCACAAACGTAAAGCCGTTGCCTAATTCCATGATAAACTGCTCTAAATGTGCAACCAGACTATCTTCCAGCGATTTCTCTGAATACATGCCTTTGAGACCTGTAAACTCCAAGAAATAAGGGCTCTTAAATACCAAATCCGGCGACAGAGTCTCGTTATCACGCAAATCTGCCAGTTCCTGCTTGATCAGTTCCTCCGGTTTTGTGGCAATCGCGGTACGTTCATACAACATGCCATCAATCTTCTCGCGTAGCTTATTGCGTCCCCATCTTTCGGAGGCAGCCATCGTTAAGTAAAACTCGCGTTGGAGTGGTTCTTTTAATGGCAACACCTCAATAAAGTGGCTCCATGATAATTTGGTCGCCAGTTGCGACACAATTTGGAAGTCAGGCAGAAGACGTGCAAATTGCATCATTCTCTGAATATTACGAAGTTCAAAACTCTTGGTTTCATACTCTTGTTGTAATTGCGTCGCAACATGCGACACAATTTGCTTGCCATATTCAGCACGCTCGTTATTCAGCACATCGCGATTGATGCGGTCACCGATATGCCAATACATCGCCGTCAACTCATAATTGGCTGTAGCTGCTACATGGGAACGAGCGGAATCGATTATCTTCCGCAAGTCACCGAGTAGTTCCGCAGAAACTATTTCGGTCGGATTGATTTTCTCTATATCTGCCATATATCTTTTCCTTTTCTTTCTTATGGTGTTTTTGTGTCCCGCTCATCGCTCGGTGGGGACAGCAATTCTACTTCTCAATTATCTCCCAGTGACCGGTTTTCGCTTATTCGGTATTTCCTCATAAGGTCCCACAAGGTAATTCTCGTTCTCGGTATCTATTGATAGCGCGTGCTCTATTTTTTCCTTCTGCACGCATTCAGCGTGCAAAGATACAACTTTTTTCGGACATGTGCAAGAGGGAGGTCTATTTTTTGCAAAAAGAGAGGCACCCGACGGATGCCTCTCCTTATTATTACGCGCACACGCGCGGTCATTAAATAATTACCAAGCGGTACCGAGCATGCGGAGATAGGATTTGTAACGCCACTGGGCGTTTTCCTGAGCGGCGGCGAAGAGCTCGTCTGCCTCTTTCGGGAACTGTTTTGCTACAGAAGCGAAACATGAAGCGGAACAGGCGTACCGAAATAGCGTCCGGGGGACGGTATGAGGAGTAAGTACGCCGCGCGAGTCCGAAGCAGCCCTCACCGCTGCAAGGACATAGAACTCCTTATTACCCTTCAGGTAATCCTGGAACTTATCCCACTGCGGCTCTTTGGAGTGGTCTGCTGCGCTGTGGGCGGCTCTGCCGCCTTTTCCGCGCCGTAGGCGCGCACAGCCCACACCCCGCATGGCACACCCCGCGCACACCCTGCGCACGCCGCCCGCACCTATGAGGTAGGATTGGGACTTGTCACACGGAGGCTCTGTCGCATGGCGCATAAAAATATGGGCTCTCTCTCGCGGGCACTATCCTCGTATATGTACTAAAACCACGTTTTAGTAGTAAATACTTGGATGTGCTCCGCTCTCCCCACAAATTAAAATTTGCGGGGACCCCAATTAAATAGAATATGGGGC
>Ga0310694_10002840_pt1 | contig 17341 bp, 15 predicted proteins | sample 174DNAGHGhighgp2_FD_203884 | JGI IMG/M metagenome (GOLD analysis project Ga0310694, IMG submission 203884) | Sheep rumen microbial communities from Palmerston North, Manawatu-Wanganui, New Zealand - 1742 DNA GHGhigh gp2 (v2) (version 2) | ecosystem: Host-associated > Mammals > Digestive system... | reverse complement strand
CTCTGCCTCTGCATGGAAATACACCACAGAGGTCATGTAGATTTGCGAACCAGAGCCGCCAATCTCCACAGCTGCCTCCGTGCCCTCAATAGCAATCATCGTGCCGGCCACCATCTGCGCCGTCTCTGCCGGACCTACGGGATTAGTAGGATTTAATCCCTGCGCCCCTACTGCAATCGAATTTTCCATCGGCTTTCCCGTAATATCCAGCCAAGTCAGTTTCACCTGCCCTGAACCGGTAGAAGCCGGATCGGTTTGGGCTTTCAATGAAGCCAGATAAATCGTTTGCGGGTCTGCCCACGCGGTACTCACCCCGGCAAAAAGCCCGAGGAGTACCATTGTTAATGATAAAACTTTTTTTCTCATGTTGTTGATTTTTAATTAATAATTGCGTTATGTTTATTATTCGATTTTTCCAATTGCAAATTGTGTTTAGTTTTCGTGCGCACACCCATACGTACAAGCACCTTTGCACAAAAAGCGTGCAAAGTTACAAAAATTTTTTCAAATAAACCGCTTTTTATAAAATAAAAATGCAAAAAATGTTCGATTTGCAAAGTTAATATTGCAAAACTGCGAATTTAAGGAGAAAGACTAACGCTTTCTGCGCATTTATTCCTCGCTGAAATGGACGAGTACGTGTCGGTAAGAATTGAAGATTTTGGACTTCGAAACGAAGCCCAAATAGTGTCTGTCTGCATCGACCACAGGCAGGTTCCACGCCCCTGTATCTTCGAAGGTCTCCATGACTTTTTCCATAGGCATATCAAAGCGCAGTATCGCTGCAGGTGAAGTCATTAACTGACTGACAGTAAACCGTTTATATAGTCGAGGTTGGAACATTATATTACGTACTTCATCCAGCAGAAGAATGCCTTTCAGATGTCCGTCGTTGTCAATTACGGGGAAGATATTCCGCTTGCTGGCGGAGATGACCTGAACGAGTTGTCCGAGTGTCATTTCGGGGAAGACCGTCACGAAATCTGTTTCCAGTACGCTGTCCATTTTCAGGAGCGTAAGTACATTTCGGTCCTTGTTATGGGTGAGCAGTTCGCCCTTCTGCGCCAGACGCATGGCGTAAAGGGAGTGAGGCTCGAAAAGCATAATGGTGAGATAGGAGATGACGCTGACAATCATCAGAGGCATGAAGAGATGATAACCGCCAGTCAGCTCGGCAATAAGGAAGATACCCGTCAGCGGCGCATGCATCACGCCGGACATCAGTCCTGCCATTCCCACCAGCGCAAAATTCGACTCCGGTACCGTTATCCCGGATATGTTCATGATTCTCGCGGTAACAAAACCCACAATAGCTCCCATGAACAATGAAGGTGCGAAGATACCACCGACACCTCCTGCCCCATTCGTCGCAACACTCGCAACAATTTTCAAAAGAATAATAGCGGCGAAATAGCCAATGATGATGAATTGAGGATTGAGAATCGAGGATTGAGAATTATTCTCCAACAAGGTCTGGAACGGGCTGTTATTGAGGGCCGTGAGACCGTCGCCGTTGATGAGTTGACGGATAACATCATACCCCTCTCCATAGAGCGGAGGAAAAAGAAAAATGAGCACACTCAGTATTGCACCTCCTACCAGCAGTTTAAGCCACATGTTGTTGATTTTGTGCTTCATCCACTGCTCCAGTCTATTCATTCCACGCGTAAAATAGAGACTGACCAATCCGCAGACAGCCCCCAGAATGAGATACCACGGAATACGGTTCACGACAAAGGCCTCCGTCGTATCGAGCGGGAACATCGGGTCGGTACCGGTAAGGAGGTACGAGATAGCGGTAGCCGTGACGGAGGAGATAAGAAGAGGCGCCACAGAGGTCATGGTGAGGTCCATCATCAGCACCTCCAGCGTAAAGACGAGTCCTGCAATAGGTGCCTTGAAAATACCTCCTATCGCACCGGCAGCTCCGCAACCGATCATGAGCATCATCGTCTTCTGGTCCAAACGGAATGTCTTAGCCAGATTGGAACCGATAGCAGCGCCGGTCAGCACAATCGGAGCCTCTGCACCGACCGAGCCTCCAAAACCGATGGTCAGTCCCGAGCCAACCACTGAAGACCACATATTGTGCGCTTTGATAATGGATTTGCGCTGCGAAATAGCATAGAGAATCTTCGTTATTCCATGCGATATATCGTCCCTCACGACATATTTGACAAACAGCGCCGCGAGTGTTATTCCGATGACCGGTGTGATGAGATACCACCATGTGTGCCCGCCGTCTATCAGCTGTGTCTCGACGAAGCGCTGGATGAGATGAATAAACGATTTTAGCAGTCCCGCAGCCGCAGCAGAAAGCATGCCGACAAAAAATGACAAGAGGAGCACCAGATGCTTCTCGCTGATATGACGTTCCCGCCAATCTATGAGTGTGTCGTAGAAATTGCTGCGCATTTTGCTGTTGGATGTTGGCTATTGGCTGTTAGCTGTTAGCTGTTAGCTGTTGGATGTTGGCTATTGGCTGTTGGCTGTTAGCTGTTGGCTATTGGCTGTTAGCTGTTGGCTATTGGCTGTTAGCTATTGGCTTTATTGGGCTTTAATGTTTGTATAAAAGTATTAATGCTCTTTTCTTCTTCTTGCAAAAAAGATATTATTTTTTGAAAAGAATCCTGAGACAAATAATTCCTTTGATATGCGATTATTAATTGCGTTTCCACTTCAAACGCCGAACCAATGGCAATTTCCAAGAAATGAGCAAATTCAACAGCAGATTCACGAGAGGCACCTTCTGCAATATTAGATGCTATAGATACAGCAGCACGTTGCAATTGATTGGATAGACCATATATTTCCTTCCTTGGAAAGCCTTCGGTTATATTATATACGTCATTTGTTATTGATACAGCATCTTGCCATATTCTATATTTTCTAAAATCTCGCATGTTTTTTTAAAACGTTGGAGGTTAGCAAAATAGCTAAAAGCTAACAGCCAACAGCTAACAGCCCATTTTTATTCATCCCAACCGATACCTTTGTACTTGTCGAAATCCCATTCCTCCTCCACTTCATTGAGGTAGATGGTTTCTTCGCCTTCCCCTTCGTCATTTGCATTCGGGTCATTCTCTTTCTCCACGAGCGTGACATCAATCGGGGCATGGCTTATCTCGATGACCTGGTTCTGCTCTTTGTTGAGTTCCGTCCAGAGTGCATCCTTGAGGGCATCAATGCCTTCTCCGGCTACCGAAGAGATAGGCAAAACGGGTATTCCGAGTTTGTCCGACAATGCCGTGCAATCCGGTTTTTCGGGAATCACATTGCCTTCTTCGTTCAGACTCGGCAGATCACATTTGCTGATCGCCAGTATGCGTGCTTTGGTGAGCAGTTCAGGGTTGTACTGCTCCAGTTCGTGCAGAAGGATATTGTATTCTGCTGCTATATCAGGACTCGTAGCAGGAACCATAAACAATAGTACCGCGTTACGCTCTATATGCCGCAAGAATCTCAGTCCCAATCCTTTCCCCTCACTGGCTCCCTCGATGATACCAGGAATATCCGCCATACAGAACGAGCGTCCGTCCCGATAAGAGACGATACCCAGTTGGGGAGTCAGTGTAGTGAAGGGATAGTCAGCTATCTCAGGTTTCGCCGCCGAGACAACACTGAGCAGCGTTGATTTGCCGGCATTGGGGAAACCGACCAGGCCGACATCCGCCAGCACTTTGAGTTGCATGATCACCGTACGCTCCTGAGCCGGTTCACCGGGCTGTGCGTATTGTGGAGCTTGATTGGTAGCCGTACGGAAATGCCAATTGCCCAGTCCGCCTCTGCCGCCTTTGAGCAGCACAATCCGTTCGTCATGCGCTTTGACCTCGCATATGAACTCCCCTGTCTCTCCGTCATATACCACGGTACCGCAGGGCACTTCGATGATTTTGTCCTCTCCGTCTTTTCCGAACGACCGGCTCTGTCCGCCTTTGCCGCCGTCGGTAGCCATGATGTGTTTCTGATATTTGAGATGCAACAGCGTCCAAAGATTTCTGTTTCCATGCAGAATCACGGAACCGCCCTTGCCGCCGTCACCGCCATCCGGACCACCTTTCGGCAGGTATTTCGCGCGATGGAGATGCATGCAACCGGCTCCGCCCTTTCCCGAGCGGCAGTATATCTTTACGTAATCAATGAAATTGGTCATGGCTATTGGCTGTTGGCTGTTAGCTATTGGCTGTTAGCTATTACGGCTAATGTTATTATCTATGATGCGCTGTATTTGCAGGAAAACATCGGGCACGGTATGGTTGCCGTTCACGGGACAATAGTTTCCGTGGTGCAGATAATAATGCGCGATGGGTTCAGTCTGGTTGTGATAAACGGCGATACGGTGACGAATTGTATTGAGGTTATCGTCCGCGCGACCGCTTACTTTTCCTCGTTCAATCAGACGCTGGATAAGTAGCTGCTCATCCACCATGAGGTCAATCATAATTGCCTCCATATGGTATTTCTCCAGCAGTTTGGTCAGCGACTCAGCTTGGGATACAGTACGGGGATAGCCGTCAAAAATTGTTCCTTTGCAATCCTCCGGCAGACCGGCAATATAGTTCTCTATCACGCCGTACATCATATCATCCGGCACCAGATTTCCCTTCGATATGATTGCTTCAATCTGTTTTCCCAGTTCGCTGCCGCTGGCTATCTCCGCACGCAGTACATCACCCGTTGAGAGGTGTTTCAAACCGTAAGTCCTGCCGATAAATTCCGACTGTGTGCCCTTTCCGCTACCCGGGGCACCACACAAAATAATATTCAACATTATGTCAATTTTTGCTTTGGGCTGTTTGCCCTTAGCTAACTACTAAGGGCAAACAGCCAATATTACCTTTAATAAACAGACGCAAAACGAGTTGCCCCGTCCTGTATATGGGCAACTCGTTTGCTTGGATTGATTGCCAAATTAGAGAGCAAACTTTGCACCAGGTTTGATTTTAACAACCTTCTTTGCAGGAACCTCAACGATAGCGCCTGTACGCGGGTTTTTAGCCTTGCGTGCCGGTTTCTCTACAACTGCGATGTTAGCAAAGCCAACGAGCTGTACGCCTTCGCCTTTCTTAACTGCCTCAACTGCTGCCTCAAGAGCTGCGTCAAGAACTTTACCTGCCAATGCTTTCGAAACCTCAGCCTTTGCTGCAATGGCTTCAATAAGTGCTACTTTGTTCATAAATTTTGTGTGTTTAAAGTTATTAATAACGTTAATTAACAGTTCCACATTTGGAATACGCTTGCAAAATTAGTAAAAATTCTTCTATATACCAAATATTTTTGAAAAAAAAATGCTTTTTTCAGCAAAAAAGAGGTTTTTTTTGTTATTTTATAGCTTTTTTTGTGTATATATCAGTTTTTTTTAGTACTTTTGCAGTCGTTATGCGTAATATACCAACAGTGACTCGCTATCTGCTGATAGCCAATTTGATTGTTTTTCTCCTTACCGATATTTTGCAACGGTACGGATTGGATTTGAATGCACTTTGCGGACTTCATTATTACTCCGCTCAATCGTTTCATTGGTGGCAACCGGTGACATATATGTTCCTGCATGCCAATTTCAGCCATATCTTTTTTAATATGTTTGCGGTATGGATGTTTGCCCCGATGATAGAGCAGCAATGGGGGGCACGCCGCTTTGCGTTGTACTATCTTGTATGCGGATTAGGCGCAGCGTTTATTCAGGAAATGGTGTGGACGCTAATGCTGAACAATATGGCGTCCTCCTATGACTCAGCGTCAATAGCTTATCTGGCACACCAACTGAATACCATCGGAGCCTCCGGAGCGGTATTCGGTATTTTGCTTGCCTTCGGATGGTTGTATCCGGACATTCCGATGTTCATCTTCTTCATCCCCATTCCCATACGTGCGCGCGTGTTCATTATTATATACGCTGTCATCGAACTATTTGCCGGACTCGGTTCAGTTTTGCAGTTCACCGCCGACAACGTAGCCCATTTCGCCCATTTGGGGGGAATGCTCTTCGGATGGTTGCTCATTCTCTATTGGAAAAAGACCAACTGGCGGGAACCGGGCGAACTATGGACGAACCTGAGAAGCAAACTGGGCAAACACAGACGTCTGGACAGCACGGATGATAAAAACAAATTCGACAATTACCACTACCACAGAAGCGTGTAGGGGTTAAGACTTCTTTTCTTGCGCGTCCGTCATATGCAGACTCCGGCGCGCCGCAAGCAGAACGATTACAGCGGTGACGGCGGACAGCGTGTCGCTAATAGGTATCGCCCACCAAACACCATCCAATGGTTCGGCAAACAAGCCCGGTAACCACAATGCCAATGGGATGAGATAAAGCACCTGACGGGTCAGACTGAGGAAAATCGACTTGCCGGCTTTTCCGACAGACGTGAACAGGTTGCCCGTCACCATCTGGAACCCGATGATCAGCATTGTAGAGCATATGATACGCATCGGCTTAATGGTCGGGGCTATCAGCAGCGGGTCGACTGTGAAGATACGCGTCACGAAACCGGGAAAACACTCTCCGAGAACAAACATAACCGCCATAGCACCCGTGGCATAGGCACAAGTGAGATAGAAAGACTTGAGTACGCGGTCATATCTCTTGGCGCCGTAGTTATACCCGGCTATAGGTTGCATTCCCTGATTGAAACCCATGACTATCATCGCAAACACAAACGTCAGACGGTTAATCACACCGTAGGATGCTATCGCCATGTCTCCACCGAAATGTTTGAGTTGGTTATTGAGGATGATGACCACGAAACAATGCGCTATGTTGTACAGAAACGGCGATAATCCAATCGCTAACGAACGACCCGTGATATGCCTGTTCAGACGCCATATACCCCGATGAAACCGGACCAATTCATTCTTGTCCATGAATTTGGTAATCTGCCATACCACGGCGACAGCCTGACTGATAACCGTTGCCAATGCCGCTCCGCGAACCCCCATATCCAACGCAAAAATGAATATCGGGTCCAGAATAATATTCACCACCACCGCAACGATTGTTGCTGTCATGGAAAAACGCGGATGTCCCGCTGATCGGAGCATCGCATTGAGACCGAAATAGATATGCGTAAGGATATTGCCGTAGAGGATAATCTCCATATAATCATGTGCATAGCCGATGGTGTCTTCGCTTGCGCCGAAAGCCATCAGGATAGGATCCAACCATATCAAACCCGCCACCATAACAATGGAAGAGAGGATGATATTGAGTACGATCACATTGCCCAGAACCCTGTTCGCACGTTCATAGTCTTTCTCGCCCAAATAGATCGCCAGCAAGGAAGAAGCACCTACTCCCACCAGACTGCCAAAAGCGGCACATATATCCATGAACGGTTTCGCCACCGTCAGCGCGCCGAATGCCAAAGATCCGCAACCGCGACCGATATAGATACTGTCCACTATGTTGTATAGCGAACTGGCAGTCATCGCAATGATGGCCGGAAGTGCGTATTGGAACAATAGTTTGTGAACCGGTGCAGAACTGAGTTCGGTAGTCTTGGACATAGAGAAGTGGTCAGTTATCAGAAATCAGTTGTCAGAAATCAGTTGTCAGCCAATCTTCGGGCTATTTCGGCAAATATCGCAGCCGCAGGATGACCGCTCTGCAGAGTTATCGGTGTCCCTTCGTCTCCGCTTTCGCGTATCGACTGAACAAGCGGAATCTGCCCCAACAGAGGGATATGAAGTTCTTCGGCAAGGGCTTTGCCGCCGTTTTTGCCGAAGATATAATACTTGTTCTCAGGCAGTTCGGCAGGCGTGAACCATGCCATATTCTCTATCAACCCTGTTACCGGCACATTCACTTTCTCGTTGCGGAACATCTCCACTCCTTTGCGCGCGTCCACCAGCGCCACCGGTTGCGGAGTCGTGACAACTATAACTCCCGTCAGATGCAACTCGGCGATAAGCGTCAGGTGGATGTCACTCGTACCGGGAGGAAGATCTATCAGAAAATAGTCCAGCGCGCCCCAATGGGCGTCTTCAATAAGTTGTTTGATGGCATTGGATGCCATTCCGCCACGCCAGATAACCGCCTGCTCGGGACTGACGAAAAAACCGATGGATAACATCTTCACACCGTATTGCTCTATCGGCTCGATGAGCGTACGACCGTTCTCCTCCACGGAATACGGACGGCAGTCCTCCGTATGGAACATCTTAGGCATAGACGGACCGTGTATATCGGCATCGAGCAACCCCACCCTGTAGCCGGCTTGCGCAAGCGCTACCGCCAGATTGGCGGTCACCGTTGATTTTCCTACGCCTCCTTTGCCGCTGTGAATAGCGAGGATATGTTTCGCTGCTATCTTTGGACTTTCTTCTTTGGACTTTTGATTCTCCACTCTGTACTTTGTGTGAATATGCGCGGTGACGTTCGGGTCAATATAGGTCTGCAACGCCGCCTCGGATGCCTTAACCACCGATTTTATGAACGGGTCATTGTCCTTCTGAAAGATAAGAGAGAAAGACACCTCGAAACCGGAAATGCGGATGTCGTCTTCCAACATGCCGCTTTCTATCAAATCCTTGCCCGTACCGGGGTAACGTACGTGACGCAACGCGTCTATTATCTGCTGTGGATACATCGCTTCGTTTTGTGTTTGGTCATTTGCCTTTTTTCATTTGCGGGCGCAAAGGTACAAAAAAAATCCCATATACACAAACATTTTATCGGATTTTTCTTGCATATCTCAAAAAAAAGCAGTAATTTTGCAGCGATTTTTTGGAATAAACAAATAGTAAATGAATAAACAAACTAATACATGGCAAATTATCAGAAACTGACTCCTCGCAGCGAGGACTACTCCAAATGGTACAACGAGTTGGTCGTGAAGGCTGACTTGGCTGAGCAAAGCGCCGTACGCGGATGTATGGTCATCAAACCGTATGGCTATGCCATATGGGAAACTATTCAGGCGGAATTGGACCGCCGCTTCAAAGAGAAAGGGGTAAAGAATGCCTATTTCCCGCTTCTTATACCCAAATCCTTCCTCAGCCGGGAGGCAGAGCATGTAGAAGGATTCGCCAAAGAGTGCGCCGTCGTTACACACCACCGTCTCATGAACGATCCCGACGGGAAAGGGGTTGTGGTGGACCCGAACGCCAGACTCGAAGAAGAACTGATCATCCGTCCAACCTCGGAAACCATCATCTGGAGCACCTACAAAAACTGGATTTCGTCCTATCGCGACCTGCCTATACTATGCAACCAGTGGTGTAACGTCATGCGGTGGGAGATGCGTACACGTCTCTTCCTCCGTACAGCGGAGTTCCTTTGGCAGGAAGGCCATACGGCACATGCCACCAAAGAGGAAGCAGAAGATTACGCAAGACAGATGTTGGACGTCTATGCCGATTTCGCAGAGAATGTGATGGCTATACCGGTGGTCAAAGGGGTCAAGAGCCCGAACGAGCGTTTCGCCGGTGCACTCAACACCTACTGCATCGAAGCGATGATGCAGGACGGAAAAGCGTTGCAGGCGGGCACAAGCCATTTCCTCGGACAAAACTTCGCCAAGAGTTTTGACGTGCAGTTCCTGAACAAAGAAAACAAATATGAGTATGTTTGGGCTACGTCATGGGGCGTTTCGACACGTCTGATGGGGGCGCTGATCATGACGCACTCCGATGATAACGGACTGGTTCTGCCGCCACATCTGGCACCCATACAGGTCGTTATTGTGCCTATCTTCAAGAAACAGGAAGATCTCGACAAACTGATGGTCAAACTCAACCCGATTGCCGATGAACTGAAAGCACTCGGCATCCGCGTCAAAGTGGATACCGACGAGAAATATACGCCGGGATACAAGTTCGCGGATTATGAACTCAAAGGGGTGCCGGTTCGTCTGGCTATGGGAGGCCGCGATTTAGAGAACGGCACCATCGAGATTGCACGTCGGGACACACAGAGCAAAGAGACCATTTCTCTCGATGGAATCGTGGAAAATGTAAAGAATCTGTTGGAGGAAATCCAGAAGAGTCTGCTGCAGAAAGCCCTCGATTTCCGTATCGCCAACACGCGCGAAGTGAATAGCTACGACGAGTTCAAAGAGGAACTGAAGAAAGGTGGATTCCTGTTGGCACACTGGGACGGTACGCCGGAGACCGAGCAGCGCATCAAGGATGAGACCAAGGCCACTATCCGTTGCATCCCATTGGCAGACCTGCCGGGACACCACAACGAACCCGGTGTATGCATGGTCACCGGCAAACCATCCGCCGGACGAGTCGTCTTTGCACTCAATTACTAACCTACGGAATAGCACTGCTGAAAATGCTGACAGAATACCAACATAGCCGCCCGTAAGAGCGGCTTTGTTTTAGATATTTCAAGAAGCTTGCAAATAAAAGTGATTTTTTTGCTCTATTCTTTGCATATATGGATTAAAAGCAGTAATTTTGCAGCGTCAAACAGTTTTGGCACAATATTTGACGAAGCATCGCATAGGATGAAACGATGGATAAGCATATTCCTTCTTGTTGCAGCATGCGGCTTGACACATGCCACCAAATTGCAAAAGATCTCTTTACCGGCAAAAGAGATTCGTAATGTATTGGATTCCTGCATGCTGCGCATTGAGAACGGTGACACGATATATATGGCATGGATGCACGATGTGTACATCTATCCGCCCATGAAATTCAAGAACAAAAAACAGGAGAAATTCTACTGGCGGACGGTGAGAGACGTCAAGAAATGTTTGCCTTACGCCAAAATGATTACCAAAGATATGGAATATGCGGATGCCGAACTCGCCAAACTGCCGGATGACAAAGCTCGACGCAAATGGTGGAGGCGGTTTGAACGGCAACTATTCAAAAAATACGAAAAGGATTTTCGCGATATGTATGCCTCACAAGGGATGATGCTCATGAAACTAATGGACCGCGAAACCGACAAAACGAGTTATGAACTGATCAAGCAATACAAAGGAAAAGCCGCTGCGAATTTCTGGCAGTTTGTCGCCAAACTGTTCCGAAACGACCTGAAAGAGGAATATGACGCGGACGACAAAGACAAAATCATCGAACGCGTCATCAATCTGGTAGAAGCCGGAGAACTGTAAAAGGTGCATAAAAACGCTCTTCGGGGCGTTTTTTTTTGCATATATAAAAAAAAAGCAGTAACTTTGCACCCGATTTTGGAATTGATAAAATTATAACGATATGAAAGCATTATTAATGATTTTGGACGGCTGGGGAATCGGTAACAAGAGTAAAGCCGATGTCATCAGCGTAACGCCAACGCCGCATTGGGATGCGCTGTTGGCTAAATATCCGCATTCGCAGTTGCAGGCAAGCGGGGAGAATGTAGGACTCCCGGATGGACAAATGGGGAACTCCGAAGTGGGACACCTCAATATCGGCGCAGGAAGGGTCGTTTATCAGGACCTGGTGAAAATCAACCGCTCCATCCGCGACAACTCCATCATGCAGAATCCGGAGATTGTGGCTGCATTCAAAACCGCGCAGACGCAAGGAAAAAAACTGCATATCATGGGATTATGCTCCAACGGAGGAGTCCACAGCTCGCTCGACCATCTGTTTAAACTGGTCGAAATTGCCAAGGAATATGGAGTGGCTGACAAGACCTTCGTACACTGTTTCATGGACGGCCGTGACACCGACCCGCGAAGCGGAAAAGGATTCATTGCTGACCTGCAACAAGTTTGCGACAGGACCGGTGCGCACATAGCATCCATCATCGGACGTTTCTACGCCATGGACCGCGATAAACGATGGGAACGTATCAAGATTGCTTATGACCAACTCGTCAACGGAAAAGGACGCCAAGAGACGGATATGGTGGCAGCCGTACAAGGGTGCTATGACCGCCATACCGAGGAGCACAAAGATACCGACGAGTTCATGGAGCCGCTGGTGAACACCAACTGCGACGGACGCATTACCGAGGGAGACGTGGTCATCTTCTTCAACTACCGCAATGACCGCGCCAAAGAAATCACTATCGTCCTCACACAGCAGGATATGCCGGAACAGGGAATGAAGACTATCCCCGGATTGCATTACTGCTGCATGACTCCCTATGACAGTTCGTTCCAAGGACTGCATATTCTCTTCCCAAAAGAGAATGTGAAGAACACCTTAGGCGAAGTGGTAAGCAAACTGGGACTCAAACAGTTACGCATCGCCGAAACGGAGAAATTCGCACACGTCACTTTCTTCTTCAACGGCGGACGCGAAGCCGAATATCCGGGTGAGGAGCGTATTTTGATCCCCAGTCCCAAAGTGCCCACCTATGACATGAAACCGGAGATGTCCGCGCCGGAAGTGACAGAGGCATTAATAGAAGCTATCAAAACGCAGAAGTTCGACTATATCACGCTCAATTTTGCAAACGGAGACATGGTCGGGCATACCGGTGTCTATGAGGCAATTGAGAAAGCTGTCCGCACTATTGATGACTGCTCGCACCGCGTTATTGAGGCGGCTCTGGACAACGGTTATGAGATTATCGTCATCGCCGACCACGGCAACTGCGACAATGCCATCAATCCCGACGGCACACCGAATACCGCGCACTCGCTCAACCCCGTGCCGTTCATCTATATCAGCAAGGAACACACGCACGCACAGGTGGACAACGGTATTCTCGCAGATGTTGCTCCGTCTCTCTGCCACATCATGGGCATCGCCCAACCCGCAGAGATGACCGGACGCAATCTGATCAAAGATTGAACATCGATCTAACCTAAAAATCACGTTTCAATCCTTTATTGAACCGTATCAAATGAATGTTTCCTTTTTCTCAATGAAAGGGGAAACATTTTTTGTATTTGTCCCGCAACATCGCCCCTCGTCCTTCTCTCTCTCGTTCCTCATCCCCTCTCTCACTCCCTCACTCTATCAACTACGACCAATTACCTGCCAATTACGAGAGATTTACCTGATAATCCTAGACTTTAGTCCTGACATCTACCTAACCTCGACCTGACCTCATCGGTCCAGAAACGTCGTCTATTAGGTCGGATGTCATCCGACAATAAATTTTGACATGGCACAGTTGACACACTTGGCACACTTTTAGACACCGCTACGTGGGCTTCGGCAGTTGTGGCGGATGCGAACGAGGGTGCGTCGCAACATGGTACGGTGAATATATCCGGTGGTACGTTCAGCTGTAGCAGTACCAATACGGAATCCTATTGCGCACTCTCCTTGTCATCCGGATCTATAAAAGGATCAATGACCATCAGCGGCGGTAAATTCCGCTCCAATGATGGTGTGATTACATATTCCGCAAGCAGAGACCTGACGGTCACCGGCGGTTACTTCAACGAAAAAGCGACCGGCAACCCCGGTACACCGGGCGATGACGGCGAACAGCAGCCTCTCGGCGACGCGTTGCTGCCCTTGATGCTCTTTACTGCATTATATTTACTCTACATAACAAAAAGAAAGCGGCTCTTGCGGGTCGCTTCTTTTTGAGAAAAATCTCAATGACGTGCTGTCAGATTACTTCTGAACCTCAGCAGCAACGTCCTCACCGAGTTCAACGGCGCGCTCAATCAGAGTTTGCTCTTCAGCAGGAGCAGCCTCTTCCTCCTGTGCAGGAGCAGCTACCTCTACCTTCTCAGCCTCTTTGCAGCAACCTTCGTTCTCGCATTTAGCTTCTTTTTTTCCGCAAGCTACTGCACAAAGAGCAACAGCTGCAATAAGAAATAATTTCTTCATAATTGTAATAATTTTAAAGTTAATAAAGCTTTATTTTACTATAATTTCTCGTCTTTTCACGAAAAACGGCACAAAAGTACAAATTTTTTTGCACATATCCAAAAAAAATTGTAATTTTGCACAATAAATATTGCATTTTATGGGAAAAAGGTATTTTTTTAGTAAATTTGACTTCCTTTTTATCGGTTTTAACATCGTTGTGGCGATGTTTGTCCTTGGAGGAATGATATGGGGTCTGGTGGCATATCTACGTAGCTATACTGAGCATGGTATAGAGGTGGAAGTGCCTTCTGTACGTGGTATGATAGTGGAAGATGCATTACCGATTCTGGAAGAACAAGGTCTGCGACTTGAGGTCATTGATTCCACCTATTCAGAGAAAGTACCTTTCGGCTCGATTGTTGAACAGGATCCGCAACCACAAAGTCATGCCAAACACGGACGAACAGTGTACGTAACCGTCAATGCCTCCGGCAAACGGAAAGTATTAATGCCCGATTTGCTGAATATGAGTTCCCGTCAAGCGGTAATGACTCTGCAAGGTTTGGGGTTGATTGTGGATACCGTATATGACTATGAGCCATCCATTGACAGCGATTTGGTATTGGATGTCAAAGTGGATGGGGTGAGCATACAAGAGAACGAAAAAATACCTGTTGGCACCACGGTGCGTTTGGTGGTCGGTTTCGGTCTCGGTACAGAAGAAGTGGAGGTGCCGAGCCTTATCGGTTTAACGCTGCAGGAAGCACGTAGCCGCCTTCTTGATTGTCACTTGACAGTAGGCGCTGTTATTCGCGACGAGCAGGAGCAGGCTGGCCAATATGTATATTCGCAGACACCTCGTGCAGGAGCTTTAATCTTGGAAGGAGACAGGGTCACTCTACGCCTGTCAACAGACCGGTCAAAAGCAGACTTTTCTATGGAGGAAGACCCGGTGGAAGAAGAAGACGAGTGGTTTTAACGGGAAAAAGTGATTAAGTATATGGTTAACGAAGACTTGAATATCGAGTCGGATGAACTTTGGGAGCGTTGGCGATGCGAAGTGGACAAAGGACAAGGCAAAGAACGCATTGACAAATATCTGGCGGAGCACATGACCAATACCAGTCGTAACCGTATCCAAACGGCTGCGGATGCCGGTAACGTATGGGTAAACGGCAACCCTGTTGCCTCCAACTATCGCATCAAGCCCGGCGACATCATACAAGTGCTACTTGACCACGAGCCACATGACTTTACCATCACGCCGGAGAACATACCGCTCAATATCGTCTATGAGGACGAGGATTTATTAGTCATCAATAAACCTGCCGGACTCGTCGTCCACCCAGGACACGGCAACTACGAACACACACTACTCCATGCCCTTGCATACCATTTTAGCCAACAGCCAATTCCGACCGGCAACAATGGGGTCAAACATGTGATTGACATCAACGATCCCGGTATAGGTCTCGTTCACCGTATCGATAAAGACACGTCCGGACTTTTGTTAATAGCCAAAACGCCGGAGGCGAAAGCGTATCTGGCAAAGCAGTTCTTCGACCATACGACTGAACGGACATACAATGCGTTGGTATGGGGCACTTTCAAAGAAGACGAAGGAACAATAGAAGGGGCTTTGGCACGTGACAACCGCGACCGCACTATCTATCGTGTTTGGAATCCGGAGGATTGTCCGCAGGCGAAAGAAGCCGTTACCCATTGGCGCGTATTGGAACGTTTTCCATATGTCACACTCGTGGAATGTAAGCTCGAAACAGGACGTACACACCAGATACGCGTGCATATGAAACATATAGGCCATCCGCTTTTCTGCGATGAAAAATACGGTGGCTGCGAGATTCTCAAAGGTCTGCGCACACAGAAATACCGGCAGTTCATCGAGAATTGCTTTGCGCTCTGTCCTAGACAGGTCCTACACGCGCGTACATTAGGATTTACGCACCCGCGTACGCACGAGCGAATGTTCTTCGACAGCGAATGGCCGGATGATATGACTGCGCTCATCAACAAATGGAGAGCCTATGAACCAAATACGCTGAATTAAAAACGGCATAATTTTTGTACGAGAAAAAATAACTTTAATACGGAAAAATTATGAGTCGTATTCTATGGGTTGACGACGAGATAGACTTGTTGCAGCCATATATCATTTATTTGAAAGGAAAAGGTTACGAAGTCACCACCGCTTCGAACGGTGAGGACGCGTTGGATGTGTTCAGCAACCAGCATTCTGACGGCAGTATGCCGGTTGATATTGTGTTCCTGGACGAAAACATGCCTGGTATGACAGGACTGGAGACACTGCAGGAAATCAAACGCATACGACCCGAAGTACCGGTGGTAATGATTACCAAATCCGAAGAAGAACACATCATGGAGCAGGCGATAGGCGAGAAAATAACGGATTACCTGATTAAACCGGTTAATCCGAGCCAGATACTTTTGTGCCTCAAGAAACATATCCACCAGCAGGAAATTGTGACCGAGCAGGTACAGCAGAACTACCGTCAGGAATGGAGCGACATCTCCTATATGATTGACACGGCTACTACCATTGAAGAGTGGCAGGCTATAGAGCGCACACTCAGCAAATGGGAAATCAACCTTCAGGATTCCGAATTCAGCAATCAGATGGCGTCTATGCGCAGCCTCATTGCAGACCAACGCACCCAAGCCAATGCAGCATTTGCCAAATGGATGATGAGAAACTATGTTTCTATTGTTGAGAACCGGAAAACGCAAGAAGAAAACATCATCATGTCGCCGGATGTGATGAAGCATAGTGTTTTCCCGTTACTTGACAAAGGTGAAAAAGTGCTCTTGTGTGTAATTGACAACTTCCGGTATGACCAGTGGAAAACTATCCAACCCCTCATCAGCGAGTTCTATTCTATCCGCACAGAGGAGCAATACACCTCTATTTTACCGACTGCCACACAATATGCCCGTAATGCCATCTTTTCGGGGCTCATGCCGTTGCAGATACAGGAGATGTTTCCGCAGTATTGGGTAGAGGAAGGAGACGAAGAGAGCAAAAACCAGTATGAAAAAGAGCTCGTACAGACACTCCTCGACCGCTACCGCAGACGCGAGACATTCACCTATTGGAAAGTAAATGAAAGCGATTTTTGCGAACGCGTCATACAGCAACTCAAAGGAGTGCAGACACCCCTCAATATAGTAGTATTCAATTTCATTGATATGCTTTCCCACTCGCGTACGGAAAGCAAGATGATGCGCGAACTGGCAAACGATGAAGCGGCTTACAGGTCACTGACACTCAGTTGGTTCCGACATTCACCTACATGCGAACTGCTGCGACGGGCAGCTGAATTGGGATATACGCTCGTGCTCACCACCGATCATGGCACTACACGCGTCAAGAATGCCGTACAGATTATCGCGGACAAAAACACGAACACGAATATCCGATACAAAGTAGGCAAAGCACTTAACTGCAATGCCAAAACGGTCATGGCTATAGACCAACCTAAACGAGTTGGATTGCCATGCCCCAATGTCAGTAGCAGTTACATGTTCTGCACGAGCAACGATTTCTTCGCATACCCTAACCAGTTCAATTATTACGCACAATACTACCGCAATACATTCCAGCACGGCGGAGTAT
>Ga0310694_10002839_pt1 | contig 17345 bp, 12 predicted proteins | sample 174DNAGHGhighgp2_FD_203884 | JGI IMG/M metagenome (GOLD analysis project Ga0310694, IMG submission 203884) | Sheep rumen microbial communities from Palmerston North, Manawatu-Wanganui, New Zealand - 1742 DNA GHGhigh gp2 (v2) (version 2) | ecosystem: Host-associated > Mammals > Digestive system... | reverse complement strand
GTCACCTCAAGCCTCGAGTCCTTCCCCACCGGCGTATGGATCACCGACACCATCCGTTTCGAACTCACCAAGACCACGAAAGGACGCATACAGATAGGCTTCCACGCCAATGCCGGGCAAGGGTCGGCCAATTTCGCCAAACCCTGTCTCGACTTCGTGAAACTGCTGCGTGACACCGACATCGGGAAGGAGGAAATGGACCACTACAAGCAAAAGCTGCAGACCGTCATCGATGAAGCCGTCAAGGCATATGGCGACGGCAGCGGCAACGACGCCGGCGACCTGAAAGCCGCCATCGACGCCGCCAACGCCGTGATGGGCGACGACAACGCCACCATCGAACAGGTGGACGAAGCCATCGTCCGGCTCACCGCCGCCCTCGACAAATACCTGTGGGCCAACCCCACAGGCGACATACCCACCGTGACCACCGACCAACGCTACGCCCGCGGAGCCACCATGGCCTTCGGACGAATGGGGTACACCGGCATACCCGCCTCGCAAGTGTCGGAGCAAGGCTTCTGCTGGAGCGAGACCCTCGAACCCACCATCGACGACCACCGCACCACACGCTTCCTGACCAACAACGGGCGCATCTACTGGCTGGAAGACCTCACCCCCGCCACCTGCTACTACATGCGCGCCTATGTCATCACCAAGGGCCGACAGGTGGGCTATGGCGACGTCATCCGTTTCTATACCATCCCGAAAGGCCAAATCTCCTTCACCATCCGCAACAGCGACAATTCGAGCGCCAACGCCCGCATCCGCGCCGCAGCGGAACAAGCCGTCGGCTGGTGGAACAACCTGACGGAGATGAAAGGTTTCTCTACCAGCATCGGCTACAACGCCGGCGTACCCACGGCAGAATGCTCCTACGGCGGATGGATGAGCGTGGGCTCCAACCAGTCGTACCAGAAAGCCGGCACCATCATGCATGAGATGCTCCACGGCATCGGCGTCATCCCCTGGGCCGACACCGAATGGAGCCGCTTCAACCTGCGCTCAGGCACGTCGAACGCCGCCGGCTATGCCACAGGCTCCGGCTTATGGCTCGGCGACCGCGTCACCGAAGTGCTCCGTTTCTGGGACAACAGCAGCACCGCCCAACTCAACGGCGACTACCAGCACATGTGGCCCTACGGCATCAACGGCGCCTCGGAGGACAACGGCAGCGACGTGCTGTACATCGGCAACTCACTCATATGCCAGGCACTCGGCGAGGACGGCCTGCAGCACACCTCCAGTCTCTTCGCCGAGCCCTACCACGCCTTCGAGCACCAAGACGGCGTGAAATACTACATCAAGAACGAGGACAGCGAGCGCGGACTCTACACCTCCTACCTCACGCCCACCAGCGCCAACACCCTCGCCTGGCGCGCCATGACACCCGACGAGGCCGCAGCCAACGACAGTTGCGCCTGGCTGGTCACCTTCACCCTCGGCAACCAATACTACCAGTTGCAGAACGCAGCCACCGGGCAGTACATGACCTACACCGCGAGCAGCATACGCACCACAGCCCGCACCACACCCTCCAGCAACGAGGACTTCCAGATGATGAAAGGACGTGTCGACGTGGGCAAGAAAGGCCTTCGCGGCTTCTGGATCATCCACCCCAGCAGCAACTGGACCCCCGCCTGCCTCCAAGCCAACGCCAATGGAGGAACCTCGGCTGCCACCTTCAACATCGCCAACAAAGCCACCACGCAGCGATGGCTCATCCTCAACGAGGAGGAGATGCGCTCGCTGAACCAACTGCTGCTGGCCGACATGCTGGCAGAGGTGAACGGCAAGCTGTCGCAAATCAAAGCCCTCATGGCCGTGCCACACACTGAAGACATCAACGGCGTGGACGCCACGATGGAAGCCACCCTCAGCAGCATCGAGGAACGGATGGCCAGCGCCGCCAGCACTGCCGACCTGCAAGCCTTGCTCGGCGAGGCAGAGCAAGCCGCCTTCGACTTCCTCGGCAACGTCACCCCCAAGAGTATGGAGCAGCCCTTCGACCTCACCTACATGCTCGTCAACCCCGATATGGACAGCACCGACGGCTGGTCGGATGCACCCACCATCAGCTACTCCTGCGCAGAATACTACGAGAAGACCTTCGACTTCAACCAGACAGTGAGCCACCTGCCCGCCGGAACCTACCAGTTCCGCTGCAACGCCTTCCAGCGTCCCGGCAAGGCGGAGGAATGCACCGGCCGCGCCACCACCGCCTTCATCTACGGCGGCGACAAGAGCGCCAACCTGGCCCACATCACCAGCGATGCGCAAAGCACCAAACAAGGCGGCAACGAGTCGTATGTCGGCGGCAAGTACTTCCCCAACAACATGCAGGCCGCCAGCATCTACTTCGGCAAGGGACTGTATGAGAACCGACTCACCACCAGCGTCGCCAACGACGGCGCATCACTCAAGGTAGGCATCCGCAGCACCAGCATGCCCGGCTACTACTGGGTGATATTCGACCATTTCCGCCTCTGCTATTTCGGTTCGCTCTCGCCCGAGGCAGTGGACGGCATCTCCGCACCCGCAACCACATCCACATTCACAAAGAAGGGAGTCTACAGCCTCGACGGACGACTGCTCACCCCCGACGCTTCGCTGCTCCCCACCCTGCCCTCCGGCGTCTACATCGTGGACGGAAAGAAAATCATCAAATAAAAACCCATACACCATCAAACCTAACCATTCATGAGAAAGAAAACCATCCTGCTGGCTGCATTCACCCTGGCTACCCTCTGCATGTCAGCGCAAAACCACTATGCCAAGTACCAAGAGCAACTGCCATTCGGAATGCCCATGGTGACCGCACCCTCCATCCCTGGCAACGAGGTGAAACTCACCGACTTCGGAGCCGTAGGTGATGGAGAGACCCTCTGCACGGAAGCCTTCTCCAAGGCCATCGACAACCTTTCAAGGAAGGGCGGCGGCCGCCTCGTCGTGCCACGCGGCATCTGGCACACCGGCCCCATCATCCTGAAGAGCAACATCGACCTGCACCTGGAGATGGGCTCCGTGATCCTCTTTGCCGCCGACGAAACCCTATACCCTCTCATCGACACCTCTTTCGAAGGCCTTGACACCCGACGCTGCCAATCGCCGCTAAGCGGTTTCAACCTACACGACGTGGCCATCACCGGCCAAGGCGTGATAGACGGCAACGGCCGTTACTGGCGCCCGTTGAAGAAATCAAAGGTGACCGACGCGCAATGGAAGGAGTTCACCACCGGCAAGGGCGTAGTGACGAAGAAAGACTACTGGGTGCCCTCGGAAGGTTATGCCAAAGGCGAGGCATCGGCCAATATGAACGTGCCGGAAGGGTTGAACACCCCCGAGGAATGGGAGAGCATCAAGCGCTTCCTCCGACCGGTGATGGTGAGCCTCGTGGGCTGCAAGAACGTGCTGCTGCAAGACGTGATTTTCCAAAACTCCCCCGCCTGGAACCTCCATCCGCTGATGTGTGAGAACGTCATCATCGAGCGCGTGCTGGCCCGCAACCCGGCATACGCCCAGAACGGCGACGCCCTCGACCTGGAGTCGTGCAAGAACGTGCTCATCATCGACTCGAAGTTCGACGCCGGAGACGATGGCATCTGCATCAAGAGCGGCAAGGACGCCGACGGTCGCAAGCGCGGCATCCCATGCGAGAACGTCGTGGTGGACGGCTGCACCGTCTTCGCCGGCCATGGCGGATTCGTGGTGGGTTCGGAAATGAGCGGCGGCGTAAGGAACATCATAGTGCGCAACTGCCAGTTCCTCGGCACCGACGTGGGCCTGCGTTTCAAAAGCACACGCGGCCGTGGCGGCATCGTGGAGAACATCTTCATCGACGGCATCTCGATGACAGACATCAAGACCGACGCCATCACCTTCAACATGTACTATGGCGGCAAGTCGGTGGCGGAGATGCTCGCCGACGGCGACCAACCCAACAACACCGACGTGAAACCCGTGGACGAGACGACCCCCATCTTCCGGAACATCGACATCCGCAACGTCATCTGCAACGGCGCCGGCAGGGCCATGGAATTCAACGGCCTGCCCGAAATGCCCATGGACGGCATCTCACTCACCGACATCCAAATCATTGCCAAGAAGGGCGCAGAGTTCCACAACTACAAGAACCTCACACAGAAGAACGTGAACATCAAGATTGAGGAATAAGGTTTCTCTTTTAGGAGTTAAAGAGGAGTTAAAGAGGAGTTAAAGGGACATATGTTTTCTTTTAGAGGAGTTAAAGAGGAGTTAAAGGGGAGTTAAAGGGGAGTTAAAGGGACATATGTTTTTATACATTTTATGCAAGAACTCCGAGGGGGTGACAAAATGGTCTGTCACCCCCTCGAGGTTGTTATCATAGGACTATGGCACCCTGACGAGCATGGACCCTGTGGAAGCAGCGTCGGCGCCGTCCACCTGGACGGCATACACCCCCTTGTGGAGACGGGAGAGGTCCACATGGAGCCGGTTGCCTTCCGGCACGCCTTGGTGACGCATCACCAATACGCCCGCCGTGTCGTATACGCGCACGGAAACCAATGACGACATCTCACGCTCGAAAGAGAGCGAGAGCCTGCCATCGTGGAGCGAGAAAGCCACCTCCTTCGGCTGATGGGAAGACACCCCCTCGATGCGGTCAAAACTCAGGATGTAGAGCAAGCCGGCATAGGCGTCGATTTCACCGTAGCCATAAAGGTTGTTGGGATATTCGAGCGATGGGTCGTAATGTCTCGAGGTTTTGGCGATGACTTCCATCGCCTCCCCCGGCGAAAGGTCGGGCTTGGCCTCCAGCCACAGTGCTATGGCACCCGCCACCACGGGCGTCGACATGGACGTCCCGCTGTTGGCGTTCCACGCATAGGTTCTCCCCTGGAAGTCGAAATGTGCCACGTCCGACTTGATGTCGTTGGCGTCGGGCGCAGCCTCCAGGTAATAACTGCTGTACGACGAGATGACATTGGTGCCCGGTGCCATCACGTCGGGTTTGATTCTGCCATCGAAAGTCGGCCCCACCGACGAGTAGGCGCTCCGCTCGCCCGACGTGCCCATATCGAAAGGTTTGTATTCCCCAAGGTAGTTGACCACCCCCGTGCGATAGCCCGTGGCTCCCACGCTGATGACCGACGGTGCGCTTGAGGGAGAGTGCAGGGAATAGGCATTGTCGCCCAGCGACTTGTCTTCCGGCACCATGTAACCAGCCCCGCGGAAGAGGTGCACCTCCGACTCCTCACCCTTGATGTCCACTCCGGTAAAGTAGCCTCTCCCCAAGTCCTTGTCTGTCTGGAGGATGACCTCCAGGACGTTTTCCCTGCTGTTGAACGCCGAGGGATAGCACGACGCGGTGATGTAATAAGGCTTTTCACCCACGAGCAGCGTGTCGGTGAGGAGTGAGTCGGGCATGCTGCAGACCAAGTCCACCGTGACCGGTCTTTCCTCAAATATGTTGTCGGTGCCTTGGAGTCGGAAGAGGAGGGTGTAATTGTCGGAACTGCCCTTTGCGGAGAAATAAGCCGTGCTTCCGGAAGAGAGGAGCGTCACGGAAGTGGAAGGCATCCCTGCGGGCTTGCAGACATGCGTGGTCAATTGTCCGGAGTTGCCTGCCGACGCCACGAGGATGTGCCCCGGCCCCGTGATGCTGTCGAGGATGGCATAGTAGAGCACGTCATCCCCCCTGAAGTCCATCGACGACCCTTCGCTGAACGACACCACGCATGGCTTCCCCACGGAGTCGGCATAGTCGAAGATGTATTTGAATCCCAGGCAGTCGGTGGCGTAGGTGAACTTATCGACATCGGCGGAGTCGATGAGTACGAGGTCGTCGGTCACGGCATTGCTCACCAGGCAGATGTCAGCCCCCGGCGCCATCCCCCGGTATTCGGTGTCGTAGCCGCTGCCCGCAGCAGAGCCGAGTGTGTGTGTGCCATGCGACTGTATGCCGGCATCGCGTGAATGGGCGTAGGCCTTCAACGCCTCCTCGGTGACATAGTCGGCACCCACATAGAGGCTGCTGCCGACAGTGTCGGTGGAGAGGAAGTCCCAGAAGCGCTTGATGCGGTATTCGGTGAGGTCGCGGTTGTAGAAATTGGGATGCGTGAGGTCGAAGCCGATATCCTCGACACCCACCACCACGCCCTTCCCGGTGAAGGCATGAGGGAGAGAATCGCCTTGATGTGCTCGAGCGCCCCCCATCAGCACCGTGGTGGTATCCATCAGCAGCGAGTTGGACCGACGGGCCTCTATGCGGTCCACCTGAGGATGGAGGGATAGGGCAGGCAGGCAACGAACGGGGATGCTTGCGATGTAGATGTCGCCCCACTGCGCCAAGGGACGACACCCCATGGCACGAAGCACCTCGCCCCCCTCGCCGCCGACACGTACGAAGGCGCACACCTCGCCTCCTCCGTCCCGGGCAGGGAGATGGCGCGCCCTCCCACGCTGCTGCAGGGTGAGTTGGCGTATCATCGACGACATCTTGCCATAATCGGCATATTGTGCATAAGCGGTGGTAGCACACCAAAGGCACATCAAAAGAAAGAAAGTCTTGCGCATTTTCAATTGTGAAATAAACATATTTTCTGCAAAATAAGCGAAATTTATTGAATCATACAAATTTGCCTTTCATTGGTTTGCATTTTTTTTTGATTTTTACTCATTTATACCTAACTTTGCATGCTTATACACCTTTATATATAAAACCTAATCAAAAAAGCAGATAAGATGAGAAAGAAGAATATTTACAATGTCTTACGCAAGAGTTTGCTACTTGCCGTCATGGCATGCGGCACCTTGACAGTCAGTGCCGTGCCCGCCAAACCGGGGTTGGTGCGCACCCTACAATTGGTCGACGGCACCACCGTCACCGCCCGCCTGGTGGGAGACGAGTTCGGTCATTACTGGCTTGCCAACGACGGCAAGGCCTACCAAGCCGACGCCTCCGGACGTTATTTCGCCATCGACGCCTCAACAGTGAAAGCCCAAGCCACAGCTCGCCGCAGCCAGGTCAACGCCCAGCGCGCCAAGCGCCTTGCCGCACCCAGGAAAGTGGGTTCGGTGGGCAATTACACCGGCCAGAAGAAAGGACTGATCATCCTAGTCAACTTCAAAGACGTCGCTTTCAGTTCGAAAAAGGCTCAATGGGAAAACATCGCCAACAAGAAGAACTACGTTAGCGGCAACTTCAAGGGTTCGATGTATGACTACTTCTACGCCCAGAGCGACGGAAAATTTGAACTGACGTTCGACGTGGTGGGACCAGTCACAGTGTCGCAGAACTATTCCTACTATGGCAGAAACAAAAGCGACGGCGATGACATGCACCCCGCCCAAATGGTTTGCGAGGCTTGCAAACTGGCCAAAGACTCTGTGAACTATGCCGACTACGACTGGGACAACGACGGTTATGTCGACCAAGTCTATGTGGTGTATGCCGGCAAGGGCGAGGCCGACGGAGGCACCAGCAACACCATCTGGCCCCACGCCTGGAGCTTGGGGACGGCGGGCTACTATGGCGACGGCGACGGCATACTGACCCTTGACGGAAAGAAGGTAGACAGTTATGCCTGCGGTGGTGAGTTGAACGGAAGTTCCGGCGCCGTAGCGGGTCCCGGCACGATGTGCCATGAGTTCAGCCATTGTCTTGGCTACCCCGACTTCTACGACACCGACTACAGCGGCGGCCAGGGCATGGGCAACTGGGACCTGATGGACAGCGGCTCCTACAACGGCGACGGCTACCAACCCGCCGGCTACACCGGTTATGAGCGCTGGGTGGCAGGATGGAAGGAACCCATCGAACTGACCTACAGTCAAGCGGTGACAGGCATGAAGCCGTTGCAGGAAGGCGGCGAGTTCTACATCATCTACAACAGCGGCAACAGAAACGAATATTTCATGTTTGAGAACCGCCAGAAGGTTGGATGGGACGCCAGCCTACCCGGCAAGGGCCTCCTTATCATCCACGCGGACTACAACGCCAACGTTTGGAATAATAACGGACCCAATGACGATCCCAGCCACCAACGCATGACGTGGATACCCGCCGACAACGAATACCAATACTTTATCTATGATGGCACCAAATATTTCACGGAGGAAGGTATGGCCAACGACCCGTTCCCCTATGGTACGGCCAAATCCTTCAGCGCAAGCACTACTCCTGCCGCCAAGTTCTACAACAAGACCGCAAGCGGTTCTTATTACATGGACTCATCCATAGAGAACATCACCCAGAACAGCAATCACACCATCTCGTTCAATTTCAAAGGTCTAAGCAACGTGGCTCCCCCCACCTTCACCCCAGAGCCAGGCCAGTATGACGAGCCTGTACTCCTCAAGATGAGCAGCGAGACAGGCACCATCTACTACACCACCGACGGGACCACCCCCACCACCAGCAGCACTCCCTACACCCATACCTTCTACATCACGGAGAACACCACCGTGAAGGCCATCGCCGTGTCGAATGGCCAGCCAAGCGAAGTGGTGACCGCCGAATACACGATAGGTGCTGAGGCGAACACCTTCAAGCTTGTGAAAAAATACAACGAGTTGGAGAGCGGCAAGCGTTACATCATCGCTGCCGGAGACTACAATACAGCCGCCGGTCCATTGAAAACGAGTGGCAATGCCAGCTATCTGACACAAGTACCAGTGACGTTGAAAGGCGACAGCATCACCCTCGAAGCAGGCAGCGACGTGCTGGTGTTCACCCTTGAGGGAAGCGGCAACAAATGGTCTGTCAAGAACAGTGCCCACGGCTATCTGTATTCCAATGCCAAGAAGAGTTTGGTATTCTCCAACGACAAGCCAGGTACCGATTGGACGATGGAGAACCAAGTCTATGGTGTCATCATGAAATACAGTTCTTACGGCACGTTGCGTTACAACATCCAGGCACCACGCTTCACCACCTACACCAACGGCAGCGGCATGGCTTATGCCAACCTGTACATGGAGGTGCCTAATGGCAAGAAACGCCTGGTAGGCGATGCCAACGGCGACGGGGAAGTGAACGTGTCAGATGCGACAATCACCGTGCAGCACATCCTCACCAACCTGTCGAATGGCTTCGTCTTCTACAATGCCGACGTCAACGAGGATGGCCATGTCATCATCACCGACGTCACAGCCATTGTCGGAATCATCCTTGGCATGTGATTCCAACAGAGTTGCAATATCCACATCCATACAGGGGCCGACGTAATACGTCGGCCCCTGGTGTTTTCTTGCGGCAATGTGAGGAAAAGGGCAAAAAAGCTGTTTTTGTACCAAAAAAGGCGACGAAAGCCCTTTTTGACTTGTATAATCCGACAAAGAAGTGTAATTTTGCATACTGACACCATCAAACGACACGAAATGGAGAAAAAGAACAAGTACATCGTGGCGGCGTACAAGATGTATGCCGACATCAACGGCGAGCACCAACTGTTGGAAGACACCCCCGAGGACCAGCCCTTCTGGTTCATCAGCGACATGGGCATGGCCCTCCCGCAATTCGACGCCGAACTCTCGTCCATGCACACAGGCGACACATTCGACTTCGTTATCGCCAAAGCCTTTGGAGAGAATGAAGACCATCCGGAGAACGAGGTAGACCTCCCCAAAAGCATCTTTATGAGCGATGGGAAGTTGGACGAGTCTGTCGTCCACATAGGAGCCGTCATCCCCGTGAGCAATGGCGAAGGCAACCGCTTCAACGCGCTGATATTGGAAATCGGCGAGCAGACGGTCAAGGTGACCCTCAACCATCCGTTGGCCGGCCTCGACCTTCACTTCGTCGGGAAGGTACTGGAGAGTCGTCCCGCCACGGAGAAGGAGATAGACCAAGTGGTGGCATTTCTCAGCAGAGGCTGTGGCGGTTGCGGCGGCAGTGGCGGTTGTGAAAGCTGCGGCGGCTGCGGAGAGAACGATGGCGGCTGCGGTGAAGGCGGCTGCGGCGGTTGTGGTGGCAGTTAAATAGGTGGAGAGATGCGAAACACGTTTGGAAACATTTTCACCTTGACCACGTTTGGCGAAAGCCATGGCCTTGCCGTTGGCGGTGTCATCGACGGAATGCCCCCCGGCGTTTCCGTAGACATGGCTTTCATCCAGCATGAGTTGGATCGCCGCCGTCCCGGCCAAAGCGACCTCACCACTTCTCGCCAAGAGGCAGACCGTGTGGAACTGCTGAGTGGCGTGTTCGAAGGAAAGACCACCGGCACCCCCATCGGCTTCATCGTGCGCAACACCAACCATCATTCCCAAGACTACGAGAACCTCAGATGCCTCTTCCGACCCTCCCATGCCGACTATACCTACCATAAAAAGTATGGTATTCGCGACCATCGCGGAGGTGGGCGTACATCAGCGCGAACGACCATTTCCCGTTGCGTAGGAGGAGCATTCGCAAAGTTGGTGCTGAATGAGCTCGGCATCCGTGTTCGCGCCTACACCTCCCAGGTGGGCGACATCGCCCTTTCGCCCGACTACCACCTCTACGACCTTGACAAGGCAGAGGAGAATGCCGTGAGATGCCCCGACCCAGAGAAGGCCGAGGAGATGGCCTGTCTCATCCGCGAGGTGAAGTCTTCAGGCGACACCATCGGCGGCATCATCACGTGCGTGGTGACCGGTTGCCCCGCCGGGATGGGCGAGCCGGAGTTCGACAAGTTGCATGCCGCCTTGGGAGGTGCCATGCTCGGCATCAATGCCGTGAAAGGCTTCGAATATGGCGAAGGCTTCTCCAGCGCATTGCGCCGTGGCAGCGAACTCAACGACCCTTTTGCGTACGAAACGGGCAAGGTGGTGACTACGACGAACCACAGCGGTGGTGTCCAGGGTGGCGTGAGCAACGGCCAGGACATCTATTTCCGAGTGGCTTTCAAACCCGTGGCGACCATCCTTCAAGAGCAGTCGACCATCGACCTTGAAGGCAATCCCACCACGATGAAAGCTCGCGGTCGACATGACCCTTGCGTGCTGCCCCGAGCGGTGCCCATCGTGGAAGCGATGGCAGCAATGGTGATACTCGACCACTACTTGCTTCAAAAAACCGTAATTTGTGAGTGATAGGTTTACAAACATCCCCTACGATTGTTAACAAATCTAAAAGTAAGGAAAAAAATTCACAAAAGAGCAAAGGAAAGAGAAAGAAATTAATATATTTGCAATCGATTAATCGGACTTTGTGAAAAATCTGATTAGTTTAGTTAAGTCTAGTTTAGTTTTTGTGTTGGTTGAGGGCAGCGATTGCTGCCCTCAAATCTTTTTTAAGGAGTTAAAGAGGAGTTTTTTCTGGAGTTAAAGGGGAGTTAAAGGGGAGTTTTTTCAGGAGTTAAAGAGGAGTTAAAGGGGAGTTTTTTCAGGAGTTAAAGAGGAGTTAAAGGGGAGTTAAAAAGGAGTTAAAGGGACATATGCTTACTTTTGGGAGTTAAAGGGGAGTTATAGGGGAGTTAAAAAGGAGTTAAAAAGGAGTTAAAGGGTCATATGTTTACTTTTGGGAGTTAAAGGGTCATATGTTCATACCACCCCCACAATTTCCTTGACACTTTTACAGCCGTGGTCGTCCAGCCATTGGTTGATGCCGTCGCGGATGCGCACGGTCACTGTAGGATCGAGGAAATTGGCCGTCCCCACCTCGATGGCCGTAGCCCCCGCCATAAGGAATTCTATGGCATCCTCAGCCGTACAGATGCCGCCCAGGCCTACCACAGGTATGCTCACCGCCTTTGCCACCTGCCAGACCATCCTCACGGCAACAGGTTTCACCGCCGGCCCTGACAGTCCTCCTGTCCCTATGCTGAGCCGGGACTTTCTCTTCTCGATGTCGATGCTCATTCCCATGAGCGTGTTGATGAGAGAGACGCTGTCGGCGCCTTCCGCCTCACACGCCCTTGCGATGTCGGCGATGTTCGTGACATTGGGCGAGAGTTTGACGATGAGGGTCTTGTGGTATCGTTCCCTGACGGCTTTGACCACCGTTGCCGCCCCCTCCGTGGTCACTCCGAAAGCCATCCCTCCCTGCCGCACATTGGGACAGGAGATGTTGAGTTCGATGGCTGGGATTTGCTCCAAAGCATCGATACGTGCTGCACACTCCGCATAGTCCTCAGGGGAGGAACCGCTGACATTGACTATCACATTCGTGTCGATGTCGCGCACCAGCGGGTAGATATGGTTGCAGAAATGGTCCACCCCCTTGTTTTGCAGTCCCACGCAGTTGAGCATCCCCATGGCAGTCTCCGCCATCCTCGGGTATGCATTCCCCTGGCGAGGCTTCAAGGTGGTGCCTTTGACAATTATTCCCCCCAATAGTGAGAGGTCTATGAAATCAGCAAACTCCAGTCCATATCCGAAGGTACCGGAAGCCGTCATCACCGGGTTCTTCAGTTCCAATGATTTTATTTTTACATTCAGATGGGCCATAACAATTGATTAATATTTAACACCGGTCCTTGTTTGCACACACAAATGTTTCCCTCCTTGGTTTCCTCCACACAGCACAGGCATGCTCCCAGTCCGCAAGCCATCATGTTTTCCAGCGACACTTCGCAGTCGATGCCATGGCTTTTGGCATAACGCGCCACCGCAACCATCATAGGTTTCGGTCCGCAGGTGCAAATACGATCGAACCGCTCCTTCTCAAGAATGGAATGCTGCGTGACGAACCCTTTCTCCCCGGCTGTGTCGTCCTCGGTGGTGACGAACACCCTTCCGAGGCGTTTGAAATGGTCGAGCATCACCAGGTCGGAAGCCGTTCGGGCACCTAGTATGAAAGATGGCTCACATCCCGTTTCCTGCAACTTTTCACCCAAGAAGAGCAAAGGAGCGACCCCAACGCCGCCCCCGATGAGCAGCACTTTCTCATCAGCATCCCGGGGAATGGAAAAACCGTTGCCCAGGGGTATTATGCAGTTGAGCAGATCCCCTCTTCGCAGTGTTGCCAAGCGGGAAGTGCCCTTTCCAACCACCGCGACGAGAAACCACACCTCATTGTGCTCCTTATCGAGGAAATTGATGGAAATGGGTCGCCTTAGGAAAGTGTCAGGCGAGCCATCCACCCTCAGTTCAGCAAACTGCCCAGGCACCATGTCGGGCAGTTGTTCATCGGCGGTGAGACGCAACAGTACATACCTGTTTCCCAACGGCTGAGCCGCCACCACCTTCAGGTCTAACATATATTTCTTCATCAGTTGCAAAAGTAATCAAAAAAAGTGAGAAAGCCACGCCAGCAGGCACAAAAAAAACTACGGGCGCTCACCTGCAAGCGAGGCCCGTAATCCGAAGAAATGTTATCCATTTAGAAAACATCGACGTTGAGGCTAAATCTCGAAGCCTACTTACGCCCAATAAAAATAATTGATTGATTGGAAATGTATATTAATAGAATATGTGTGCTATATTTTCAATTTACCTGGAACGAAAGTCTCATAGTGTCCGTCATCAAACAGAATGGTGACCACTTGAACCCTGTATTTCGCTTTGTCAGGATTTTTCGAAGCATCTTCACCATCCAAGGTCAATGCGACAGTTTTCTTTCCCCTTTGAGCGACCTGTGAATCATTACCGGCTACACGCTCTTCGGCAGGGGCTTCAGCCCCTTTAGGCTGCGTTCCAACTTGCTCACCAGTTGGGCTTTTGGCATCATCTACATACATATCTCCGACACCGTCGATCAGCCAGCTATAACTGATATTGGGAACTTTCTCCTTGATGAGCGCCACGGTGCTCAAGGTAGGGTTTGTACGACCATTGAAAATGCTACTCAGGATGGATGCAGATATACCGAGAAACTTTGCGAAGTCCCCCTGGCTCATATTCAAATCCTTCATTATGGCCTTGATCCTATCCTTCATTATAGCTGTTGTTAATAGGTAGAAGTCGTATTTCCCTTATTTTTCTAAGATTTTACAAAGGTAAACACTTTTTTTGAAACATGCAAGCGTTTTGGCAAAAAAATTCGTCAATTGCAATTTGAATATCAAAATTTAAAATCGTGCAAAAATTTTAATTTCAAAACTCAAAATAACCCAAACCAGAACCACCAAATAAATAGGTCTGAAAACATAACTATCCTTTACTTGAACCATTTTAGTTAATTAATTGGGTACCTATTAGTTACTTATATATACAAAGAGCATATTCACCGCAAAACTGACAAAAACAGGCGAAAAACGGTGTTTTTCCATTACTTTTACTTTAACGCACATACATATAATACTGAGTTTATGCACTTTAGAACAAACTAATTCGTCTGTATATTTATTCATTCGGGTTTTGAAATTCAAAATTTTGAAATTCAAATTTGTCTTTTGAAAGTCGAATTGATTTTGATTTCAAGTTTCAAAACTCAAATTAATTCGACTTTTGAAACGTCAAATTTCAGTTTGAGTTTTCGAATTTCGGGAATGTGAACGTTAAATATCATTAAAGCACCTTGTCACCTCCCTGAAAACACGGAAAAATCCGCGTTTTTCCTGTTTTCCCCACGACCGTTCAGACAAATTGGAAAAACGCGAGTTTTGAAGCCCTCAAAAAGGGCCGAAATTGTTGCAACCTTGAATTTTAGGGTACGAAAAACGCCCCATGGGAAAGGGGCGTTCCAGAAGCGGGAAAGGGCGAAAAAGGGTGTTTTTAGTGCAAAATGAAGTAGACAAGTTGCTTGAGAAGGTCTCCTGGGGAGGTGCTGGGGTTGCCCACACCCTTGCTTTTCGCATCAGTTTCCCTTATTTCATGGATGATTTGCATTGTTTTGACAGCATTGTATGTTTTGATGGCCTTGACATAGTCTTTCGCGGCCCACTCCGACTTCATTCCGAGAGCCATCGCCACTCCCCTCTCCGAGTTCTTGTCTTTGGCATAATGTGCGACCATGAGGTTTTGGAAGAAAGTGAAGAGAGCAGGCAGGAAAGAGTACAGCGAAGCCGTCTTTGGGTTTTTGTCAATATAATTTACTATCCTGTTGGCTTTCACCACATCCCTTTCGATCAGGGCGTTTTTGAGTTCGAAGGCGTTGTATTCCTTGCTGATGCCTATTTTCTGCTCCACCAGTTCACAAGTCACCACCCTGTTGTCTTCCGGCAGCGAGATGAGCGTCTTGTCGATTTCAGACGCCACCCTCGCCAGATCGTTGCCGATGAAGTCGGCCACCATCTGTTTCGCCTTTGCCTCTATGGTGGCCCCTTTCTCCTTCACGTAGTTGTCAATAAAGGTGGGCACCAAGTAGTCTTTCATCTTTTCGCTTTTGAACACCACCCCAAGCGCAGCCGCCTTTGTCATAAACTTCTTTCTGGCATCGATGGTGCCCTGCTTGTAGCACAAGACGAGGATGGTGGACATCAAAGGTTTCTCCAGGTAGGCATCGAGGCGGTCCCAGCTCTTGACATTCTGTGCCTCCTTGACAATGACGACCTGACGCTCCGCCATCATCGGGAACCGTTTGGCCATGTCGATGACCTGAGCAGCATTGGTATCCAGTCCATATACCACGGTCTGGTTGAAGTCGCGCTCCTCCGGAGCCATAACATTGTTTTCGATATAGTCACTCACCTTATCTATATAATAAGGCTCATCTCCCATAAGGATGTATATGGGATAGTATTTCCTTGCGGCAAGGTCGCGCATGATGGAGTCGTAGGTGTGCTTTGCTGCTGCCATAGGTGTGATAATGAAAAAAGGTGAAAATCCTTTCGTTCTATGTCAGGATTTTATTATCTTTGCAGTGCAAAGGTAGTGAAAGCTGAACGGAATACAAAATGAATCCTTTCATTTTTATTACCAAGGCTAGGAAAACTAGAAACACTAGAAACACCAGGAATACTAGAAACACTAGAAACACTAGGAATACTAGGAATACTAGAAACACTAGGAAAACTAGAAACACTAGAAACATTAGAAACACTAGGAATACTAGAAACACCAGGAAACCAGAAACACAAGTAAAGCCAGAAGCCCTGCTCCCCATGCAAGTCCTGAATCTCCCTCCTTACGCAGCCAAGGTCACTTGTCGTGATGGCAAGCGTATGATTTTCGACAAGCTCCGTCGGAAATACGTTTCGCTGACTCCCGAGGAGTGGGTTCGCCAGCATTTCGTCAACTACCTGACCGTCCATATGGGCTATCCTTCGTCGATGCTTGCCAACGAGGTAGAGTTGAGCATCGGCCAGAAGCGCCTTCGTTGCGACAGCGTCCTCTACGGTCTTCGTGCCGAGCCACGCATGATCATCGAGTACAAGGCCCCCACCGTTTCTCTGACGCAGAAGGTGTTCGACCAGATATCTGTTTACAACCTCCTGCTCCATGTGGACTATCTCATAGTGAGCAATGGCTTGCTTCACTACTGTTGCAAGATGGATTACGACAATCAAAAATATTTATTCTTGGAAGGTATTCCTAGTTACGAAAACATTTAACAAAATAAGAATTATATTTATGGGCATATTCAAATGGATTGGCGGCATATTGGGTTTCATGCTGTGCCCTCCCCTTGGGGCATTGGTTGGCATATTCATCGGTGGCATCATCGACTCCATAAGCGAAGGTTCCGGTGATGGCAGCAGTTATGACAACCAAGGCACCTATGGCGGAACAGACCAAGGGCAGCGCAACAGTTTCTTGTTCTCCATGCTTGTGTTGGCATCCTACATCATCCGCGCCGATGGCAAGGTGATGCACTCCGAGATGGAGTACGTCAGAGCGTTCCTCAGGCAGAATTTCGGCGAGGCGGCAGCCCAGCAAGGCAATCAGATCATGCTCAAGCTCTTCGACCAATTCAAAGAGTGGAACGCCCAAGGCTCCGGAGTCGCCAGCAAGAAAATTCGGGAGATATGTGCCCAGATAGCCCGCAACCTGGACTATAGCGCACGTCTTCAATTGTTGGCGTTCCTCGTGGAGTTGGCCAAGGCCGACGGCTCCGTCCCCGACACAGAGATTACCGCCCTTTACGAGGTAGCCCGGAATCTTGGTTTGCAAACCAGCGACGTAGACTCCATGCTCAGCATGAATTATAACAACGGAGGCAGCAGCAGTAGCCAAGGGACACTCGAGGATGCATACAAAGTGCTCGGTGTCTCTCCAAACGCCACCGACGAGGAATTGAAGAAAGCCTATCGCAAACTTGCTCTCGAGCATCATCCCGACCGTGTCTCCGCCCTTGGCGAGGATGTGCGTCGTGCCGCAGAGAAGAAGTTCCAAGAGATCAACGCCGCCAAAGAGAAGATTTGGAAAGCTCGCGGGCTGTAAGCCTATAGGAATTGGAAATAGAAAGAGACATCCGGGTCACCATGCAAGATGCCCCGGATGTCTCTTTTTCATATGCGGCGAAATTGTGCTTACTCGTAATGAGTATCCAGATAGACGACCTT
>Ga0310694_10002836_pt1 | contig 17359 bp, 15 predicted proteins | sample 174DNAGHGhighgp2_FD_203884 | JGI IMG/M metagenome (GOLD analysis project Ga0310694, IMG submission 203884) | Sheep rumen microbial communities from Palmerston North, Manawatu-Wanganui, New Zealand - 1742 DNA GHGhigh gp2 (v2) (version 2) | ecosystem: Host-associated > Mammals > Digestive system... | reverse complement strand
GCGAGTAATCCGAAACCGTGTGTTCAGCGGTTCTGCCGTTGACGCACCTTTCACCATACCCAAAGAGGTGGAACCGTCGTGTTCCACCTCTTTTTCATTTCGACCACCTACTCGCGGCTAAAGGTCATCCCTCGATGCCGTAAAAGCGACTTATAGGGATTTTCCTACCGAGCTGTAGGGGTTCTTCCTTTCTCATATCTGCAGAACGCAGTACTTTTGTGCCAGAATCATAAACCATCAACAGATATGAAGAAACTATACGCTATGCTGCTGGTACTGCTTTGTACCACTACCGTCCGGGCCCGCCAGGTGGGCGTCTACTGCATCATGGGCAACGAGGGCAACGAGGTCTTTTGTAATGACAGTATCCGTGCCCGTATCCGGCTGAACAACCGTGGGACGGCGCTACTCGAGGTCGACAACCTCACGGACCGTGTCGTCTACGTCGACCGTGCCCGCTCCTATGCCTCCGTCAACGGTCTGTCCGAGTCACTCTATATGATCTTCCACGAGCAGCGGCTGCAGGCCCTCATCCCCCATGGCACCACCATACTCTATGCCTGGGAGAACCTCCCCAGCCACCTTGACCGTGACATCATCTACACGGGCAAGCCGGGCGGCTTGTACGAGAGCCGCTGCAAGGGCTGGTTCGAGAACAAGCACCATAAGTTCGGCAAGGGCGACCAGCGCCGCTACACACGCGGCAACACCCCCCTTCTGCTCGCTGCCGACATCCATTACGGCTTCCAGCAGTTTGGCGGCCCCACGAGTCACGTCACCGTCTCCGACTACGTGTCCCGTATTGTTGTCGACAGCCGCCGTGGTGTCAGCCACGATGGCGAGTTACAGCCCGACAGCCCCATTCGCCGTCCCTGCTTCGCCTTCCGCAGCGGCAAGTCCACGGCTACCATCGTTGGCGAGTGTGCCGTCTGTGTGCCCGTCGTCCTCCTCTATGCCGTCATCTCCTCCACCCTCGATACTGATTTCGAGAGGCCGTCGTGGGCCCGATGAGCAGAGGACAAGCTGTCCCGACAAATTGTCGTATCAGGTCAGAAAGGTGTTTCGACGACCTAGAGGGTGACAACTAAGAAGCCTCGAAGCGTATATTTATACGCATATTTATGCTTTATAAGGTGGTCTTTTCGCGGATAAAGACCACCTTTTCGTTTCTAAAGATGACCTTTTCGCGGCTAAAGGTCCTCCTTCGCGAAAAATTCGGCAAATTACCTGTAATTTGGGCAGTTTTGACCGAAATATGATGTGCTCGAGTGTGATTATGGATAATTATTCACGCTCGGCTTTGCCGCTACCAGAGGGACGCAAGAATTCTTTGCAAGCAAAGCGGCAAAGCCGAGCGCGTGGGCCAAAAACCTTAATGCTACCTGCTACCTGCTACCTTCGACGCTTTCCCCTGTGTTTACTGCAGAAAGCGGCGATTTTCGCTTGCAATCCTTAATGCCACCTTCGCCGTGCGCAGCTAGGCTTCCTTGCGCACGAAGAACTCGAAAATTTGTTGATTGACGGCCGCGGCGCGGCGTGGCGTTAACATAATTAACGTTTCTACACATTTCGCGAATTCTATTGTAATTTCGAGAAAACACCCTGTCTGCGGCAGCAGGCGTGGTGGCAAGGTGGCAGGTGGCAGGTGGCATTAAGGGTCGCAGACGACCCCTTTATATTATATATTATATATAATATATATATAAAGAGATAAAATCATAATCACTCACCCATTTTTAACACTTCCATTTTTACCTTAATGCCACCTGCCACCTTTGTCCTGATACCTTGATACCTTGCTACACCGTTGCAAGGTGCATCAGCGCAAATTTGCGCTGATGTGATTTTCGAGTGTTAAAGTAGTGTTAAAGACCCTGTCGGCTTCTTGCTTCCGCGGGGTTTTCTTGTACCTTTGTAGGTAAAAACTTAAAACAAGGAAAGACGATGATACTGATAGCAGACAGCGGAAGCACGAAGACCGACTGGCTCCTGGTGGAGTCCAACGGCGACGGGGCGACGGTACCCTTCCACACTCAAGGCATCAACCCGTTCCACCAGACGGCGGACGTGATACGCGAGATACTGCGCAGCGAGCTGCTGCCGCAGATAGAAGAGGATGGCGCGTGTGCGCATAGCGCGACGGATGTGACGACTGTCAGGTTTTATGGCAGTGGCGTCAGACCCGAGCTGGAGCCGGTGATGGCGCAGCTGCTGCGCGAAGCGTTCCCCCAGGCTGCGGACGTGGAGGCACACAACGACCTGCTGGGAGCGGCACGTGCGCTCTGCGGTCATAACTTTGGCATTGCCTGCGTTTTAGGGACGGGTGCTAATTCTTGTCTTTATGACGGCGAGCACATCGTCGAGAACACACCGCCACTGGGCTATATCCTCGGCGACGAGGGCAGCGGGGCGGTACTCGGACGGCGATTCCTGAACGCGCTGTACAAGGACGGACTGTCAAAAGAATTGAATGACGCTTTCGTGCAGCAGACGGGACTGACGATGGCCGACGTCATCGACCGCGTTTACCGTCAGCCGCTGGCAAACCGCTTCCTGGCGTCGCTCTGTCCGTTCGTCCACGAGCACCTGGACGACGAGGCTGTCCGCGACATGGTTACCGACGGCTTCCGTGACTTCTTCCGTAAGAATATCGTGCCCTATGGTCGGCGCGACCTGCCCGTGGCGTTCGTCGGCAGCGTGGCCTGGTACTTCCAGGAGCAGCTGGCGGTGGCGGCCAGCGATGAGGGCTTCCTGCTGGGCAACGTCGTGAAGAGTCCGCTGAAAGGACTGGTGAGTTTTGAAAGATTGAAGAATTGAAAAATTGAAGAATTGAAGTGATGATGAAGAAGAATATAAAGGTAGTAGTGATGCTGCTGTTGCTGGCTGTGGCGGCAACGGCACAGTCGCAGTTTGTCACCGTCAGCGACGGACACTTCGTGCGCGACGGCCGACTATATTACTATGTAGGTACGAACCTGTGGTACGGTGCCATCCTCGGCTCGGAAGGGCAGGGGGGCGACCGCCGGCGGCTGCTGCGCGAGCTGGACGCGATGAAGCGTATGGGCATCGACAACCTGCGCATCCTCGTGGGCAGCGACGGCGAGCGCGGCGTGAAGACGAAGGTGGAGCCCACGCTGCAGGTGCGGCCGGGCGTCTACAACGACACCATCCTCGCCGGACTGGACTACCTGCTGATGGAGATGGGGCGGCGCGGGATGGTGGCCGTGCTCTACCTGAACAACTCGTGGGAGTGGAGCGGCGGCTACGGTTTCTACCTGGAGCATGCGGGACTGGGTCGCCAGCCGCGTCCCGACGACGTGGGCTACCCGGCGTTCATGCAGGCCATGGCGAAGTATGCCGACTGCGAGAAGGCCCACCAGCTGTTCTACGACCACGTGCGCTTCATCCTGGGCCGCACGAACCGCTATACGGGACGGCGCTATGTGGACGACCCCGCCATCATGTCGTGGCAGATAGGCAACGAGCCGCGTGCCTTCGCGACGGAGGCCCTGCCGGCCTTCGAGGGGTGGATAGCCGAGGCGGCGGCGCTAATTCGTCAGTTGGACGCCAACCACTTGGTGAGCATCGGCAGCGAGGGCTCCTGGGGCTGCGAGAACGACTACGGCGTGTGGGAGCGCATCTGTGCCGACCGGAACGTGGACTACTGTAACGTACACCTATGGCCCTACAACTGGTCGTGGGTGCGTCCGGACCATCTTGTGGAGGACCTGCCGAAGGCTTGCGAGAACACCCGCGACTACATTGAGCGCCACCTGGACATCTGCAGCCGCATCAACAAGCCGCTGGTGATGGAGGAGTTCGGCTATCCGCGCGACGGCTTCCAGTTTGCCCTGGGCACGTCCACCGAGGGACGCGACGGCTACTACCGCTACGTCTTCTCGCTGGTGGCCGACAACGCCGAGCAGGGCGGCCGCTTCGCAGGCTGCAACTTCTGGGGGTGGGGCGGCTATGCCCAGCCACGGCACGAACAGTGGCAGGTGGGCGACCCCTATACCGGTGATCCCGCCCAGGAGGCGCAGGGCCTGAATTCCGTCTTCATCGGCGACAAATCGACGCTGAAAGTGGTCCGCCAACAGGTGAAACGGATGAAAAAGGTGAAAAAGTAGTGGTAAAGTGTAAATATTTAGCAAGAAAGTATTGCTGTATTTGCAAAAGAATTCGTATCTTTGCACCTGAAAACCTAAAACCCGAAACTAAAGCTATATGAAGAAATCGCTGATAGTCTTGTGGCTGGTCGTCGTGACGGCACTACCGCTCATGGCGCAAGTCGTCGGCAAGCAGATCGTGGTCACCGTCGAACCTGACCACCGCGACTGGACGTACACGACGGGCCAGACGGCCAACTTCAACGTCGAGGTGCGCCGTTCGGGCACGCTCGTTGACGACGTGAACGTCGACTACGAGGCCGGTCCTGAGATGTACCCCGAGGTGAAGAAGAACGTGACGCTGAAGGACGGCACGATGAAGTGGCGCGGCACGATGAAGCAGCCCGGCTTCTACCGTCTGAAGGTCGTCGCACACGTCGGCGGCAAGGACTATGAGGGTATGTGTACCGCCGCCTTCTCGCCCGAGAAGCTGCAGCCCACGACTGTCATGCCGCAGGACTTCGAGAGCTACTGGCAGCGAGCCATCCAGGAGGCGCGCTGGACCAGTCTGGAACCCACGAAACGACTGCTGCCCGAGCGCTCGACGAAGGATGTCGACGTCTATGAGGTCAGCTTCCAGAATATGCGGTGGAACAGCCGCACCTACGGCATCCTCAGCGTGCCCGTGAAGCCCGGCAAGTATCCCGCCCTTCTGCGTGTCCCCGGCGCCGGCGTCCGTCCCTATAGCGGTGACGTGTGGACGGCAGCCCAGGGCATCATCACGCTGGAGATAGGCATCCACGGCATCCCCGTGACCATGGAGCAGGGCGTCTACGACAACCTGCAGAATGGCGGCCTCCACGACTACTGGAACTACGGTACCGACGACCGCGACCAGAGCTACTACAAGCGCGTCGTCCTGGGCTGCATACGTGCCTTGGACTATATTGAGCAGTACACCCCGTGGAACGGCCGTGACCTCGGCGTCACCGGCTCGAGTCAGGGCGGCTTCCTGTCGCTGGCAACGGCCGGACTGGACCGCCGCGTGACGTGCTACGGCGTCGTCCACGGTGCGATGTGCGACCATATGGCGGCGCTCAGCGGCCGTGCCTGCGGCTGGCCCCACTGGTTCTACTGGAACAAGGGCAAGGGCATGGAACGGCAGATAGAGACGTCGCGTTACTACGACGGCGTCAACTTCGCCCGCCTCATCACCGACCGTCAGCAGGGGTGGTTCTCGTTCGGCTACAACGACGACGTCGTCCCGCCGACAACCGCCTATGCCACCTATAATATTGTGAAGGGACCGAAGGAGCTGTCGCCGTATCCGCTGACGAAGCACTTCTGGTTCCAGGAACAGTGGGACGAGTGGCAGCAGTGGCTCTTCGACCACCTGCTGGCCACGAAAGCCAAGAGTCTGGCACAGCGTCTGACGACACTCCGGGAGCACGGCTACATGGCCGGCCATCAGGATGACCCGTTCTACGGCGTCACCTGGGAATGGGAGCAGGGACGCAGCGATGTGCTGGAGACCGTCGGCGACTATCCCGCCGTCATGGGCTTCGACCTGGGTGGCATCGAGATGGGCGACGAGAAGAACCTGGACAGCGTGCCCTTCACCCGTATCCGCGAGGAGCTGATAGCCCACCACGAGCGCGGCGGCATCGTTACCCTGAGCTGGCATCCCCGTAACCCCCTGACGGGCGGTACGGCATGGGACGTCACGTCGACGCTCACCGTGCGCAGCATCCTGCCCGGCGGTTCGCAACATACGAAGTTTACGCTGTGGCTTGAGCGTATCGCACAGTTCCTGGAGACCCTCAAGGACAAGGACGGCCAGCCAGTGCCCATCATCTTCCGCCCGTGGCACGAGAACAACGGCTCGTGGTTCTGGTGGGGACAGAAGCTGTGCAGCGACGAGGAGTTCCACGGACTGTGGAACATGACGCAGGACTATTTTACCAATCGTGGCTTCGACAACCTGCTGTGGAGCTACTCGCCCAACCTCGATGGCGGGTGGACATGGGACCGCTTCATGAAGCGCTATCCCGGCAACGACCGTGTGACTCTCATCGGCGAGGACGCCTACCAGTGGGGCACGGAGCGGGACTTCCTCCAGGCCGTCGATGCTGACCTGAAGTTCCTCTCGCAGTTTGCGAAGGACAACGGCAAGCTGCTGGCGATGACGGAGTGCGGTCTGAAGAACATGACCGACGCTACGTGGTGGACGCGGGTGCTGAAGCCCGTCATGGACCGCCACCCCCTGAGCTACTTCCTGCTATGGCGCAACTACAAGAAGGAGTACTTCGGACCGTCGCCCGAGCTGCCCTGTGCCGCCGACTACCGGAAACTGTACAAGTCTCAGAACGTGCTGTTCCTGAAGGAGATTGAAAAATTGAAGAATTGAAACCAAAACTATAATCATGGCTAAAAGTAAACTGATAGAAAAGATTGGATACGGCTGCGGAGACATGTCGTCGTCCATGTTCTGGAAGATTTTCTCATATTATCTTCCGTTCTTCTATAGTAACATCTTCGGACTGTCGCTGGTGGACGCCGGCGTGCTCGTCCTTGTCACACGAATCTGGGATGCCGTCAGCGACCCGATGATGGGTATTATCGCCGACCGCACGAACACCCGATGGGGAAAGTATCGGCCGTACCTGCTGTGGATAGCACCGCTGTTCAGCATCTGCGGTATACTGCTGTTCACCACACCCGATCTGGACTACGGCGGAAAGCTTATCTGGGCATACGTCACGTACATTCTGATGATGACCGTCTACACCGCCATCAACGTGCCCTACGGCGCTATGCTCGGCGTGATGACCGACGACTCGAACGAGAAGACCGTCTTCTCGTCGTTCAGGATGTTCTTCGCCTATGGCGGATCGTTCATCTCGCTGTTCCTCTGGGAGCCCCTGGCCAACCTCATGGGCGGCTATAACCAGCCGGGCGGATGGTTCTGGGCTATGGTGATGATAGCGGTAGCCTGCTTTGTGATGTTCATACTCTGCTTCATCCTGACGCGTGAGCACCTGAAGACCGTCTCAACCGTCTCCGTGGGCAGCGACTTCAAGGCCCTGCTGTCGAACAAACCCTGGTGGCTGCTCATCGGCGCTGCCCTGTGCTTCAACCTCTTCAACACCGTCCGTGGCGCCACCGTCGCCTACTTCTTCCAGGACATCATCGGACCGGAGGTGTCGCTGGCTTTCTTCGGTATCATGTTCGCCTTCTATGCCGGACTGTTCCTCGGTGTCGGCGAGGTGAGCAACATGGTGGGCGTCGCCTCGTGCGTGCCCATCGCCAACCGTCTGGGCAAGAAGACCACGTTCATCATGGTCAATGCCTCGCTCGTCGTGCTGAGCATCCTCTTCTTCTTCATACCCTGCACACCCACGGGCTTCTGGCTGATGCTCATCGCACAGGTGGTCATCTCCATCCTGACGGGTATCATGTCGCCCCTGGTATGGTCGATGTATGCCGATGTCAGCGACTATGCCGAGCTGAAGTTCCGCACCGCCTCAACGGGTCTGATCTTCTCCAGCTCGTCGATGGCCCAGAAGTTTGGCGGTGCCATCGGTGGCGCTGCCGTGCTGTGGCTGCTCTCGGGATTCGGCTATATCACCGATGCCGAACAGCTGAGCGCAGGTGTCGTACAGCCGGAGGGGGCGCTGCTCTGTCTGCGCTGGCTGATGAGCTTCATCCCTGCCTGTGTGGCCGCCCTCTCGGTACTCGTCGTATGGTTCTACCCGTTGACTACCGAGCGTATTGATGAGATTAGCCGAGAACTGAAGAAGGTACGTTCCGTAGAATGACACCACAACAAATGAAACGTGAGATGCAGGATGTTCTACAGCAGAACATCCTGCCTTTTTGGATGGAGCGCATGGTAGACCGCGAGAACGGCGGGTTCTACGGACGCATCGACGGACAAGGACGGCTCCATCCTCAGGCAGAAAAGGGTGCCATCCTCAATGCCCGCATCCTCTGGGCGTTCGCAGCTGCCTACCGGGTAATGGATGATGGGACCAAAGGGGCCCATGAGACCTATAGGTCCCATGAGTCCTATCTAACCATGGCTACCCGTGCCAAGGACTATCTCGTCGAACATTTTATTGACAAGGAGTACGGCGGCGTCTATTGGAGCGTGGACTATCAAGGGCGGCCGCTAGACACGAAGAAGCAGTTCTATGCCATCGGCTTCGTCATCTACGGCTTGTCGGAATATGTACGGGCCACGGGTGACCGTGAGGCGCTGGACTATGCCCTAAAGCTCTATGACAGTATTGAGGAGCACGCCCTGGATCGCGAACATAACGGCTATATCGAGGCCTGCACCCGTGAGTGGGGCGAGATAGCCGATATGCGACTCTCGGAACTCGATGCCAACTATCCGAAGTCGCAGAACACCCATCTGCACATCATCGAGCCGTACACGAACCTGCTGCGTTGTCTGAAGGAACAGCACGTGGACCAACGCCGTGCCGACGTAGAGGCGTCGCTGCGGAACCTCATCGACATCTTTACTGACCGCATACTGAACCCGGAGACACACCATCTCGACCTGTTCTTCGAGATGGACTGGACACGTGGCGCCGGACAGCTGGAAAGTTACGGCCACGACATAGAGTGCTCATGGCTGATACACGAGGCAGCGCTGGTACTGGGCGACCAACAGGTGCTCGACAAGGTGGAACGCGTGGTGCAAGAGGTGGCGAAGGCTTCAGAGAAAGGCTTGCGCCCCGACGGGGCGATGATCCACGAGGCGAACCTCGACACCGGCCATGTGGACGATGACCTGCACTGGTGGGTACAGGCGGAGAACGTCGTCGGCTGGGTGAACATCTACCAGCATTTCGGTGATGCCTCGGCCTTTGAGAAGGCTGCCGCCTGTTGGCAGTACATCAAGGACAACCTGATAGACTGGGATGGTGGCGAGTGGTTCTGGAGCCGTCATCCTGACGGTACGCTGAATACCGTCGACGACAAGGCAGGATTCTGGAAATGCCCGTATCACAACAGCAGGATGTGTCTGGAAGTGATAGAACGGTCCATCTCCTGAAAGAATAGGGGAAGAACTACCTCAGAAATTAATCATCAACGAGCATGAGGTCGGCGAGCACCATGTCGCTGACGAAGAGACCCTTGCGGCTCAGTCGCAGGTGATGGTCGCTGAGCACCAGCAGACCGTCGTCCACATAACGGCGTGACGTGCGCAGCAGGTATTCGCGATGACGTGTCGACAACTCATCGAGACAGAGACCCTCGCAGGTGCGCAGGGCGACGGTGAGACGGTCGTTGTAGCGGGTGTCGCCGACAATCACTTCCTGTTCCGATGGCAGTTCACCACGCTCAATGGCCTCGATATACTGGTGGATGTCAGCCACATTATAACTGCGGATTCCCTTCACTTTAGGAGATACATGGGGTGGGACGTAGCTGTGGGCTGCAGCTCCCAGCCCGATGTAGGGCACGTCCGTCCAGTAGCTTGAGTTGTGGCGCGAGCGCCGTCCCGCCTTGGCGAAGTTCGAGATTTCGTAGTGTTCGTAGCCGGCAGCCGTCAGACGGTCAATCAGCAGCTCATACATCTCACGCTCCGTCTCCTCGCTTAATGGGGACGGTTCTCTTTGTGTACTTTCCGACGAGACTACACAAAGAGAACCGTCCCCTTTGTGTACTTTTTGATAGAGCGGCGTCCCTTCTTCAATCATCAGGCAGTAGGCGGAGATATGCTCGACGTCGAGCGCCAGGGCGGTGTCGATATCGTACTGCCAGTCGCTGAGCGTCTCGCCGGGAAAACCGTACATCAGGTCGATGCTGATATTGTCGATGCCGGCATGGCGCAGCCGTCGGACGGCTGTTGTCACCTGAGCGGCGCTATGGCGGCGGTGCAGGAACTGCAGACGGCGGTCGTCGAACGTCTGGGCACCCATCGACACGCGGTTGACGGGGAGCTGCTGTAATGCTGCGGCAAAGTCGGCCGTGACGTCGTCGGGGTTGCACTCGATGGTGACCTCGGCCGCCGGTGACACCATATATATATTATATAGGGCGTCGAAGATCTGGTGCAGCTGCGGTACCGTGAGCTGGCTCGGCGTGCCGCCGCCAAGATAAATGGTTTGAATTGTATCCTCTCTCCTCTCTCCTTTCTCCCCTCTCCTCTCTTCCCGAAGCACCATCTCCCGACAGAGGGCATCGACGTACCTCTGACGGAGGTCGAAGGCCGTCGTCGAGTAGAAGGCGCAGTAGATGCACCGGCTTTTACAGAATGGTATATGTATGTAGATTCCAGCCATTTCGGGTACAAAGTTACGAATAAGAGAGTAAACAGCCAAATACTTTCTGGCTTTTTCGTACGGAAGAAAGTTCGGGGCAAAGCCCCAGAAGTACTAAAATAGTTTAATATTTGAAAGGTTTCGTTGGTCTTTTCAAGGAAAATGAGTAATTTCGGAGCCGATTTCCAAAACAGGAACCTAATAACAAACCAAAAAACCTAAAACGATATGAAGGTATATCAAACTAACGAGATTAAAAACATTGCACTCATTGGCAGTGCGGGTAGCGGCAAGACTACTCTTGCCGAGTCAATGGTCTACGAAGCTGGCATCATCAAGCGCCGCGGTACCGTAGAGGGTAAGAACACCATGAGCGACTACTTCCCTGTAGAACAGGAGTACGGCTACTCGGTGTTCTCAACTGTTTTCCATGTGGAGTGGAACAACAAGAAGCTGAACATCATCGACTGTCCGGGATCGGACGACTTCGTGGGTGGTTCCATCACAGCCATGAATGTCACCGACCAGGCTGTCATCCTCGTCAACGGACAGTACGGTCCCGAGGTGGGCACGATGAACGCTTTCCGTAACACGGAGAAGCTGAAGAAGCCCGTCATCTTCCTGGTGAACCAGCTGGATCGTGACAACTGCGACTTCGACCATATCCTGAATCAGCTGAAGGAGGTCTACGGCAACAACTGCGTGCCCGTACAGTATCCTATCCAGACGGGTGCCGGTTTCAACAGCGTCATCGATGTGCTGCTGATGAAGAAGTACTCGTGGAAGCCCGAGGGTGGTGCGCCCATCATCGAGGATATCCCTGCCGACCAGCTGGAGAAAGCCAAGGAGTGGAAGGCCGCTCTGGTAGAGGCTGCCGCCGCCGGTGACGATACGCTGATGGAGAAGTTCTTCGAGAGCGAGGACCTCAGCGAGGACGAGATGCGCGAGGGTATCCGCAAGGGCCTTGTTACGCGTTCAATCTTCCCCGTGTTCTGCGTCTGCGCTGGTCGCGACATGGGTGTTCGCCGTCTGATGGAGTTCCTTGGCAACGTCGTTCCCTTCGTCAGCGAGATGCCCGTCATCAAGAATGCTGCCGGTAAGGAGGTGCCTGCCGACGCCAGCGCTCCCACATCGCTCTACTTCTTCAAGACCGGCGTGGAGCCCCACATCGGTGAGGTGCAGTACTTCAAGGTGATGAGCGGTGTCGTGAAGAGCGGCGACGACCTGACGAATGCTGACCGCGGCTCGAAGGAGCGCATGGGTACGCTGTATGCTTGCGCCGGCGCCAACCGTATCCAGGTCGATGAGCTGCGTGCCGGTGACATCGGCTGTACCGTGAAGCTGAAGGACGTGAAGACCGGCAATACGCTGAACGCCAAGGATGTCGACAATAAGTTCGACTTCATCAAATATCCTAACTCGAAGTTCTCGCGTGCCATCAAGGCCGTTAACGAGTCGGAGACCGAGAAGATGATGGCTGCTCTGCAGAAGATGCGCCAGGAAGACCCGACATGGGTGGTCGAGCAGTCGAAGGAGCTGCGCCAGATCATCGTCCACGGTCAGGGTGAGTTCCACCTGCGTACGCTGAAGTGGCGCATGGAGAACAACGAGAAGATTCAGGTGGAATACCAGGAGCCGAAGATTCCGTATCGTGAGACCATCACGAAGATGGCCCGTGCCGACTATCGTCACAAGAAGCAGTCGGGTGGTGCCGGACAGTTCGGTGAGGTACATCTCATTGTTGAGCCGTACACCGACGGTATGCCCGATCCGACGTCGTTCACCATCAACGGCCAGGAGTTCAAGATGAACATCAAGTCGAAGGAAGAGAAGGACCTGGAGTGGGGCGGCAAACTCGTCTTCATCAACAGCGTCGTCGGTGGTGCCATCGATATGCGCTTCATGCCCGCCATCCTGAAGGGTGTGATGGAGCGTATGGAGCAGGGACCGCTGACCGGTTCGTATGCCCGTGACGTCCGCGTCATCGTCTACGACGGTAAGATGCACCCGGTGGACTCTAACGAACTCTCGTTCATGCTCGCTGCACGTAACGCCTTCAGCGCCGCCTTCAAGGAGGCCGGTCCAAAGGTCCTCGAGCCTATCTACGACCTCGAGGTGCTCGTGCCCGCCGACTACATGGGTGATGTGATGAGTGACCTGCAGGGTCGCCGCGCCATCATTATGGGTATGGACAGCGAGGCTGGCTACCAGAAGCTCAGCGCCAAGATTCCTCTGAAGGAGCTCGCTTCTTACTCGATCGCCCTTAGCTCGCTGACCGGTGGCCGTGCATCGTTCACCACACAGTTCTCAAGCTACGAGCTCGTACCGAACGACATCCAGCAGGAGCTCATCAAGCAGCATGAGGCTGAACTGAAGGAAGAAGAATAATCCATTGTGATAATCACACTATGGCAAACAGCAGAATCTTAAAGGTTTTGCTGTTTGTTGTTTTTATATACAAAAGTTAAAATGGTTATAAATGTTAAATTGATAAAATTGAACGAAGAAAATTAACATTGAAGTGTTAATCGTTTAAGAATTGTGCTATCTTTGCACAAGAAAACAGAAAAGACAACAATGAAGAAAAGTACGATATGGATCATTGCCATTGTCATGGGACTCTCGTTCCTGGCACTCCTCTGGCAGCAGGTATCCTACATTGAACAGATGGCGAAGATGAAGCGCGAGCAGTTCGACGAGTCCGTCAACCGTTCGCTTTATCAGGCTTCGCGCAATCTGGAGATGAATGAGACGCTGCGCTATTTGGAGAAAGACGTCAAGGAGACGGAGCGACGGGCGTTCAAGCAGGACTCCCTGATGATTGACGGTCTGGACGGTACGGTGAAACAGTCGCACCAGTTTGCCGTGGCTGCCGACGACGGTACGGTCTACTCGTCGTTCGAGCTGAAGACCTTTGCCATCCGTCCCTCAAACGTTCCCAAGGCGATGATCCTGCGCTCGGATAAGAGTTCAATCTCCGAGGCATCGAAGTCGCTACAGGAGATTGTTCGTAACCGCTATGTCTACCAGAAGGCCCTGCTCGACGAAGTGGTGTATAATATCCTCTATACGGCCAGCGACAAACCGCTGAAGGAGCGTATCAACTTCAAGCTGCTGGATCAGGATCTGCGTGCAGAGCTGTTGAACAACGGCATCAATCTGCCGTACCACTTCACCGTCTCGACGGCTGACGGCCGTGAGGTATACCGTTGCCCCGACTACTCTGACGAGGGCTCGGAAGCTGTCTATACCCAGACGCTGTTCCGTAATGACCCGTCGCCGAAGATGGGTGTCGTGAAGATACACTTCCCCGATATGGGCTCCTATATTTTCTCGGGCGTACGTTTTATGATACCCTCGCTCATCTTCACGCTGGTGCTGCTGGTGACGTTCATCTTCACCATCGTGATCATCTTCCGCCAGAAGCGCTATACGGAGATCAAGAACGACTTCATCAACAACATGACCCACGAACTGAAGACGCCGATCAGCAGTATCTCGCTGGCAGCACAGATGCTCAGCGACGAGTCCGTGGGGAAGAGTCCGCAGATGCTGAAACACCTGGGTGGCGTCATCAACGACGAGTCGAAACGCCTCCGCTTCCTGGTTGAGAAGGTGCTGCAGATGTCTATGTTCGACAGGAAGACCGCTGCCTTCAAGAAGAAGGAGCTCGACCTGAACGAGCTGTTGGAGAACGTGGCCAGCACATTCTCCCTGCGCGTGGAGCATACCGGTGGACAGATCTTTACAGAGATTGAGGCCGTCGACTCAGCCATATATGTCGACGAGGTGCATTTCCAGAACGCCATCACCAACCTTATGGACAACGCCGTAAAGTACCGCAAGCCCGACGAGCCGCTGGACCTTTATATCAAGACTTGGAACAAGGACGACCGCCTATGCTTCTCCATCCGCGATACCGGACTGGGCATCAAGAAGGAGAATGTTAAGAAAATCTTCGACAAGTTCTACCGTGTTCATACGGGTAACGTTCATGACGTAAAGGGATTCGGACTGGGACTGGCCTATGTCAAGAAGGTCATTAATCTCCACGAAGGTGACATCAAGTGTGAGAGCGAACTCGGCAAGGGCACGACGTTCACCGTCAGTCTGCCGATATTGAAGGAGACAACATAATGTGACGAGAATATTAACATAGTATTAACCAATAAACAAAAATGATTATGGACGACAAACTGAAAATCTTGCTTTGTGAGGACGATGAGAACCTGGGTATGCTGTTGCGCGAATACCTGGCTGCCAAAGGCTACCAGGCAGAGTTGTGCGCCGATGGAGAGGCTGGTTTCAAGGCCTTCCTGAAGACGAAGTTCGATATCTGCGTACTCGACGTGATGATGCCTAAGAAGGACGGTTTTACACTGGCACAGGAAATCCGTCAGGCCAATGCCGAGATGCCGATTATCTTCCTGACGGCTAAGACGCTGAAAGAGGACATCCTCGAGGGCTTCAAACTCGGTGCCGACGACTATATCACCAAGCCCTTCTCGATGGAGGAGCTCGTGTTCCGTATTGAGGCCATCCTGCGCCGCGTACGTGGAAAGAAGAGCAAGGAGTCGACGCTCTATCACATCGGCAGCTTCACCTTTGACACACAAAAGCAGCTGCTGTCAATCGGCGAGAAACAGACGAAGCTCACCACCAAGGAGAACGAGCTTCTGGCACTGCTCTGCTCGCATGCCAACGAGATCCTGCAGCGTGACTTCGCCCTGAAGACCATCTGGATTGACGATAACTACTTCAATGCACGCTCGATGGACGTCTACATCACGAAGCTCCGCAAACACCTGAAGGAAGACCCGCAGATCGAGATCATCAACATCCATGGTAAGGGCTATAAGCTGATTACACCTGAAGAGGATTAAGAATAGTTGTTTACGAATAAAATAGTAACGGAGTAAGTAGGAATGCAAACTCTGAAACGCTTTTGGGGAGTGGCGCTGATGGCTATCGGCGCCCTCCTTCTGTTGGTATGCAGGCTGGTTGGATGGCAGTCGAACACAGAACTGCTTATTGGCCTGATACTTATCATTTTTGGCTTCATCGGACACGTGAGGAGTCAGAAAACAGGTGAAAAGTATTAAATAATATTAAAAGTAGGGTCAACTGTCAGCTATCAACCGTCAACTGTCAACTAAAATTTGTACCTTTGCATCCGCTTTATGCAAATTTACACATTATTAATTATTTAACGTAGTATGAATCAATACGAAACCGTTTTCATTTTGACTCCCGTTTTGTCTGATGAACAGATGAAGGAAACGGCCGGAAAATTCAAGAAGATTCTCACCGAGAATGGTGCAGAGATTCTGAGCGAAGAGGCCTGGGGATTGAAGAAGATGGCTTATGCTATTCAGAAGAAGTCTACAGGTTTCTACTGCCTGATAGAGTTCAAGGCTGAGCCAGAAGTGATTAAGACATTGGAGACGGCCTATCGTCGTGACGAGAAGGTCATCCGTTTCCAGACAGTTAAACTTGACAAGTATGCCATTGAGTACGCCGAGAAGCGTCGCGCAAAGCTTGGTAAAACAGAGGAGGCTTAAACCATGGCTGAACAGAGTGAAATCCGTTATTTGACTGCTCCTTCTATCGACACGAAGAAGAAGAAGTACTGCCGTTTCAAGAAGAGCGGTATCAAGTACATTGACTATAAGGATCCCGAGTTCCTGAAGAAGTTCCTCAACGAGCAGGGTAAGATTCTGCCCCGTCGCATCACCGGTACTTCGCTGAAGTATCAGCGCCGCGTGGCTCAGGCCGTGAAGCGCGCCCGCCAGATTGCGCTGCTGCCTTATGTAACTGACATGATGAAGTAAACTTTAAGGAGGAAACGCATTATGGAGATTATACTGAAAGAAGATATTATCGGTCTGGGATTTAAGAACGATATCGTGAATGTGAAGTCGGGTTACGGCCGTAACTACCTCATCCCTCAGGGTAAGGGCGTTATCGCCTCGCCGTCGGCCAAGAAGATTCTCGCTGAGAACCTGAAGCAGCAGGCTCACAAGCTCGCTGCTCAGAAGGCTGCTGCTGAGGAAAAGGCTGCTCAGCTCGAGAACGTAGCTCTCGAGATTGCTGCTAAGGTCAGCGTTACCGGTCAGCTCTACGGTTCTGTAGGTGCTGCTCAGGTCGCTGAGGAGCTGGCAAAGCTCGGTAAGGATGTTGATCGTAAGATCATTACCATGAAGGATGCCAAGAAGATTGGTGACTACGTGGCTCTGGTACACTTCCATAAGGAGGTGACTGTCGAGATTCCCGTCAAGGTGGTTGCTGAGAATGCCGCTGAGCTGAAGGCTGCTGCTGACGAAGAGGCTCGTATCCTCGCTGAGGCTGCCGCTAAGGCTGAGGAGGCTGCTGAGGAAGTAGAGGAGGCAGCTGAGGCTGTTGCCGAGGAAGCTCCCGCTGCCGAAGAGGCTCCTGCCGCAGAGTAAATAATCAATTAACAACAAATAATTATTAACTGCTGCAAGGCAATTATTGTTTATTATAACATTAAAGTCCCGATGGCGAGCCATCGGGACTTTTTTATGGATATATCTCTTGTAACTATGGATATATCTCTTGTAACTATGAACATAGCTCTTGTAACTATGAAGCTCTTTTGTCGTTGATAGTACAGGTAGTATAGAAACACAAAAAACCGCTGGACAAGAGTCCAGCGGCATTTCTCTTAGTTTGTTCGTTGAGTAATTACTCAGCAACAGCAGCAGAGTCGGCGGGAGCCTCAACGCTGTCAGCGGCCAGAGAGTCCTCAGCAACGCTGTCAACAGCCTCGATAGAGTCGGTGTCAACGGGAGCAGCCTGCTCGGTCTTGTTACCACCACACGAAGCGAAAGAGATAGCTGCAACAGCTACGAACATAAATACCAGTTTCTTCATTTTTCTAAGCTTTTAAATCTGTAAAACAATCATTTGTTTATTAAAACGATGCAAAGGTAGGCATTTTTTCAATACGGCGTA
>Ga0310694_10002835_pt1 | contig 17361 bp, 9 predicted proteins | sample 174DNAGHGhighgp2_FD_203884 | JGI IMG/M metagenome (GOLD analysis project Ga0310694, IMG submission 203884) | Sheep rumen microbial communities from Palmerston North, Manawatu-Wanganui, New Zealand - 1742 DNA GHGhigh gp2 (v2) (version 2) | ecosystem: Host-associated > Mammals > Digestive system >... | reverse complement strand
AAGATAATCAATCCTGAAAATACGGACAAACAAATACAGAATTTTCTTATCCTGCAATTTGACCCATTGAAACAAAGTACCACTAAACTATCCTGCAATTTGACCTATACGCCGCAAATTTACGCTTACAAGGTTGCTACAATCAAGAAATGCTAATTCTCCTATGCTTGTTACGCAACTTGGAATATCTATAGAGGTTAGCCCTTTGCAGCCATCAAAAGCACAATATCCAATTTTCTCTATGTCATTAGGAATAATTGTGTTTTTGCAACCCAATATCAAAGTGTTTGTGGCTGTCCTTATGATGCTATTACTGTTATTACGGGAGTCATACGTTGAGTTTCCACTATCAACTATGATAGAAGTTAGTCCGTTGCAACCATAAAATGCGTTGTTGAAAGCATAGCCAAGGGTTATATAAGTTATGCTACTAGGAATAACTATCGAAGTAAGATTACTACAGGAGAGAAAAGCATGTTTGCCAATCGAAGTAACAGTGTAAGTCATTCCATCATACGTTATAGTTTCGGGAATAATAATATTACCCGAGTAAGCATCTTTGTTTTCGGTAGATGAAGATGAAAGATAGGTCACTTCGGCCTTGTTTCCCGAAAAGTTGTAGTAGATGCCATTGACAAGTGCATCGTAGGCCGATGCAGAGAGTGTGAAGAGTTGCGCAAGGAGCGCAAGGAGTAGAACTTTTGTTTTCATACGTTTCTTTGATTTAAGAAACGAAAAAGGCGTGAAACCATTCGAATGCTTATTCTCATTCTTTGGTTACCGCCAAGTGACCATACGTACTAAACAAGCAAGAATAGTTCACGCCCCCTTACGGACGTGAACCTTCTGAACTGCTTGCTCTCAGTACGTGAAAATTGGCGGTATTCAAGAATGAGAGAACAAGAGCAGAAAGCTCTGGGTTATCAATAAGACTACGAATGGGACATCAGCGCACTTCTCCGTTAGTGAATAAATAATTAGAGTTGGTGAATTGTTTGTCCCGTGGGAGCGTCGCACCTTGTGTGACTTTCTTGGATGCTTCTGCACCAAGCCAAGCTGTTTTTATACCCGGAACTCCCGATAGCTTGTTTCTATGTCATTAGGAATATCTTATTTGTGCAGTTCTTTCTTGCCGTTCTTGATGAAGATGCCCCTTGGTGATTTACAATTTGACAATTTACAATTTACAATTTTGCGGCCGCTGAGGTCGTAGATGGCGGCATCTGATTGTTCGTTATTCATCCTTAATTCTTCATTCAACGAGGTGGGGTCGTCCGTTACCAGCACTTTGCCTGTTACGCCGGCGCAGTAGTGGGCTTCTGCCTCGGTGGTGACGAGAAGCGTTTCACCGACTGTCTCGACCTGGTACTCACCCGAAGGCGTCATTTCTGAAGCCCGGACAAAGAAGCTGAGGATCGGCCCGGCACCTTCGCCAATCAGCTTGCTGTCGATGGAACTGACAAGGAGCTTGAAGTTGCCGTTGTCAAGGACGTTGGTGAGGATGTCGTGCTCCCTGGTGCGGTTGCGGTAGAGCGTCGTCACGGGATTGCCGTCTTCGTCACACACGACGCTGAGGCCTTCCGGCAACTGTATTTCCGCCTCGAGGCAAGTCAGGTCGGCCCGGCTGTTCTTCAAGCACACTTCGATGCCGGTCGTCTTGCCTGGTTCGAGAATCGCGTCGGTGAAATATAATGTGTTGTCGTCCTCTGCCCGGACGGTTCCGCAGGCAAGTGCGGCAAGCAGGAGAATATGAAGCTTCTTCATACAATTCTTCATTATTATATACATTTTACCTTGCAAAGGTACACATTTCCCCGAAATCATCAAAAAAAAACGCGAAAATCTTTTGTCTTTTGTTCCCGGATGTCAGTTTCAGGCATCCTGTTTCCGATGTTCTCCCTGCCTGGGAATGCAAGTCTGCGCATTTCCTTTGTCAGACACCTTGCCTTAAGCCCAAATCTGTCATAGGAATTTATGTCAGAGTGGTATTTATATCAGTCAGATTGTTTATGTGGTCATTGCAGGCGTAGCGAGCTACGGCAAAATGTGTACTTGGACAAGATGACGACTGAAATGCTGCTATAGCATAAATAAACAAGAAAGATTATCCTCCTTTACTCCGAAACTCCTTAGACATAGAATAGTCAAGGTCACAAGAAACTATCTCTAAGGAGTCAAGGAGTTGAGGAGTTGTTTCCGAAGATACTCCCTTCCTCCTAAACTCCTTAGACATAAAAATAGTCCCAGTCGCAAGAAAACATCTCTAAGGAGTCAAGGAGTTGAAGAGGTCTTTTTCAGAAAAACTCATAATAGCAAAGTGTTGGTCTAATGACCGACTGGGGTTATAAACTGTTTTGAGGCGGGTGAAATCATGTTTTTGGCACGGACAATTCTTAAAACGCAGGCTGCGTTTTTACAAACGCAAGCTGCAAATGTAAAAACGCAAGCTGCGTTTTCAAAAACGCAAGTTGCGTTTTAAGAATTATGTGCGCCTCGGCAAGGATTTTTGAAAAACAAAACGGAGAATGAGCAACTTTCATTTATTTTTCGTATCTTTGCACTCGATATTACCAAACGACCGGAATCTATGAACTACGAATTAAGAATCAAGAAGGAGGACGTGCTCGCGAAGTTGTGCGACCTGACCGATGCACTCACGCCAATGGAGCTTGAGCAGGTGCTCAACAAGATGCAGGTGCGCCAGTACCGCAAGAATGAACCTATCTATCGCGAGGGCGACATTCCCTCCCACATGCTCTGCCTCATCTCGGGCAAGGTGAAGATATACAAGGAGGGCGTGGGCGGACGCACCCAGATCGTGCGTGTGGCGGACGCTGTGGAGTATTTCGGCTACCGTGCTGCCTTCAGCGACGAGAACTATGTGACGGCAGCCGCTGCCTTCGAGCCTTCCGTCATTGCCAGCATACCCATCGGCGTCGTCCGCCAGCTCATTATGCGCAACCCACAGCTGGGATGGTTCTTCATTAAAAGGCTTGCCGTCGCCCTCGGCAAGAGCGACGCCCGCACGGTCAACCTCACACAGAAGCACATTCGCGGACGACTGGCAGAAAGCATCCTCTTCCTCAAAGAGAGCTACGGCACGGAAGAGGACGGCAAGACGTTATGCATACGAGTCAGCCGCGAGGACATGGCGAACCTCAGCAACATGACGACCAGCAACGCCATCCGACACCTTAATGCCTTTGCACAGGAGCAACTCATCGACCTCGACGGACGCAAGATAAGAATCCTCGACGAAGAGGCGTTGCAGAAAATCTCCCACATGGGATAACCACATTTACCATTTACCATTTATTCATTTACCATTTACCATTTGATTATTTACCATTTTGCCATGAAACGAAATGCTTTGTTTTTGCTGCTTTTGTTTGCTTCCCTTTGCTGCTTTGGCGAAAGGACGAAGATAGTCGGCATCTTTGGCGATAAGGCCGTGAAAGCCTATCGGAAGAAGATTCCGCAGCAGGCGGAAAGTTATTACATTAAGGTCACGCCGACGGAAATCGTTGTGGCAGGCAGGGACGAAAGCGGACTCTTCTACGGAGAGCAGGCACTAAAGACCCTCTCTAACTCTCCCTTGAAGGGAGAGGATTTGTATAGTTACCTGAAATCACAATACAAGGAAGTCTCCCCTATAAGGCAGACCCCCACTAACACCCCCTTAAAGGGGGAGGACTCCCTCCCTTTAAGGGAGGGCTGGGGAGGGTCTTTCGAGATTCGCGACTGGCCGAGCGTCAGTTGCCGAGGCGTCATAGAGGGCTTCTACGGCAACCCCTGGAGCCATCAGGACAGGCTTCGGCAGTTCGACTTCTACGGCAAGCACCGGCTCAACATCTATGTCTATGGCCCGAAGGACGACCCCTATCATCGTGCGCATTGGCGCGACCCATATCCCGAGGCTGAGGCGGCAAGGCTGAAGGAACTTGTTGAGGCGGCTCACAAGAACAGGGTGCAGTTCGTTTGGGCCATTCATCCCGGTGGCGACATCCTATGGAACTTGCAGGACAGCCTCGCCGTCGTGAATAAACTGAACCTGATGTACGACCTCGGCATCCGCACCTTTGCCGTATTCTTCGACGACATCGGGGGTGAGGGCGCAAGGGGCGAGAAGCAGGCAGGCTTGATGAACTACCTGACCGACAACTTCGTGCGCAAGCACAAGGACGTGGAGCCGCTCATCATCTGCCCCACGCAATACAACAAGGCATGGAGCGGCGGCGACTATCTCTCCACGCTCGGCACGAAGATGTACCCCGAGGTGCGCATCATGTGGACAGGCAACAGCGTGGTGGATATGATTGAGCGCGACGACATGGAGTGGATAAACGCGCAAATCAAGCGCAAGGCCTTCATCTGGCTCAACTATCCTGTCAACGACTATTGCCAAAGCCGCCTGCTCATGGGCAAGACCTACGGCAACGGACTTGACATTGCCGACCTCGTCTCGGGCTTTTGCAGTAATCCGATGGAGTACGCCGAGGCATCCAAAGTCTCACTCTACAGCATCGCAGACTACTGTTGGAACATGCCTGCTTACAATGCCGAGAAATCATGGGAGAACGCCATCGCTGAACTGATGCCGACATGCAAAGAGGCATTCCGTCTCTTCTGCGACAACAATGTCGATTTGGGCAAGACAGCTCACGGCTTGCGTCGCGAAGGCGAGAGTTCTGGCTGGGGTAAAGTTCCGAATGACCATTATTTCAGAGCACTTGTAACAGAAGCCGATGCTTTGCTTGCCGATAGCATTTCTCAGCCAGAGATGTTGCAGGAGATAAAGCCTTGGGTGGAGACGATGCGATTGCTTGGCCAGAGCGGCTTGCAAATTTTTTATATGCAAAGAGCCCTTCAAAAAAAGGATTCTGTGGCCTTCGTGGCTCATTATCGTGCCTTGCAGAAAATCGAAGAGAAGCAGAAGTCTATCATCAGCCGCAACTATGAGGGTTCTGTCGTGAAGGCAAAGCCCGTCGTGAGCGGCACACGTCTGACACCTTGGGTGAAAGCTATGGCTGTCCAACTTGTCAAGGACTACAAGCACCTTTTTAATTCCTACGGACGTGACTTCCTTCCCCAGCAAGTCCTCGAAGACGGACTATATTATATAATGTATAACGGCAAGTACCTGACCGATGTCAATGCTTCGCCCGACCGCGAAGGCGACTTCCCCGTCTTTGTGGCTGAGGCGGATACCATCAATCCGCAACGCCAGCTATGGAACATCGAACTTGTGCCGGAAACGGAACGCTACAAGATAACCAACGCGCAGGACGGCCGCTACATCAACGAACTGGGAACGTTCTGGGCGAACAAGAACACGAAGCCCTTCCATCCCGACTGGAACACCTACATCATCGTTAAGACACCCGAAGGCTACACCTTCCAATGCGCCGGCCAGGCAGGTTCCGACTACTGGATTGTTGAGGACAACCGCATCAAGCGAAGCAAGCAAAGAGGCGCATTACAAATAAAGGCCCCATGATGAAACGTATTCACCTTCTGCTCTTCCTCCTGGCTTCTGCGTCTGTAAAGGCACAGGATTATGAGAGCATCCGCAGGCTGTGGCTTGACAGCCTTCGTGTTGCGACGGCGGAGGTGCTTCGCGACAGCATCATCCGTCAGGACGGGGACAGCATGAAGCTCTGGTGGACGGTCTATGGCGAGAAGCCTGCCGACGGACGAAGCCTTTGGATAAGCCTTCATGGCGGTGGTGGGACGACGCCCGAAGTCAACGACCAGCAGTGGCGAAACCAAATGCGATTGTATCGGCCGAGTGAAGGCATATATGTCGCCCCACGCTCTCCTCTTGAAGCATGGGATATGTGGTGCCAGCAACCCATCGACAGCATGTATCGCGTCCTTATCCGCACGATGATTGCCCACTATGATGTCAACCCCGACAAGGTCTATCTTCTTGGTTATTCGGCAGGCGGCGACGGCGTGTGGCGAATGGCTCCGCGAATGGCCGACCATTGGGCGGCAGCCAGCATGATGGCGGGGCATCCGGGAGATGTCCGCCTGGAGAACCTCTTGAACACGCCCTTTATGATTTGGTGCGGAGCAAACGATGCCGCCTACGACCGCAACAAGCTCGACAGAGAGCGCGGCCTGCAGATGGATTCCTTGCAGCGTGCTTGTCCCGACGGTTATGTCCACGAGACGCACATCATGGAGGGCAAGGGACATTGGATGGACAGAGAGGATGCGGCGGCATTGCCATGGATGGCGAAGCACAAGCGGCAGGCGTGGCCGAAGCATATCATCTGGCAACAGGAAGCCGTGTATCGCCCTGACTTCTACTGGCTTTCGGCTCCCCGCGAGGAATTGAAGCGCGGCAAGCGTGTCGATGCCGAAGTCAGAGGCAACACCATCGACATCACCCGTTGCGACTATTCGTCTTTGACTTTATACTTGAGCAACGAACTCTTGAACCTCAAGAAGCCCGTCACCGTCGTGCTCTGTGGCAAGAGGGTCTTCAAAGGCAAACTCAAGCCAAGCGAGGACATTTACCGCCAAACGCTTCACCAAAGGCAAGACCCCCGCTTTGCCGCACCATGCAGAATAACAATTAAAAATAACAAATAACAGTAAACCAAATGACGGCGAAAACTTTGTGAAATTCATCTGCTCTCCAGAAAAACATCTCTTGCCACTTCTACCATATTCCCAACAGAAAGAGTTGAAGTTAAGACAGAGGAACTTGGACGTATGTTATTCAATAACGTGTCATGACATTTTAGCCGTAAGTATTCGAGCAAATCCCCGTTGTTGCTGTTGTCGTTTCGTCGTAGCTTTGCAGTCGCAATAGTGCAACCCAATTACAACTGTTACATTTATGACCCAAGAAGATGCAGCATAGATACACCGCTGGGGCCGCCCGACAAGTTTAAACAAAAAGAGGGTGTGTCAAAATAGTCACATCCTCTTCTTGTGTAAAGGTCTGTTTCTATTACAGAGAGATTGCACCGCTGGGGCATGCGTCGGCGCAAGTGCCGCATTCAGTGCATTGCTCTGGGTCGATTGAATACTTTTCGCCTTCGGAGATAGCTCCTACGGGACATTCGTCGATACATGTGCCGCAAGCAACACAATCATCACTAATTACGTAAGCCATAGATTATAAAAGTTAAAATGTTTAAGAGTTTAAGTGTTTAATTGTTGAAAACTGCGTGCAAAGATAACTAATTTTAGTGATAGTGATACAGAAAAGGCAGACTTTTTTCTTCTTTCTCACTAAAAACAATGATTTAAGCAATAAAAAGCCCCCCTCTTACGTTATTATTTTGATGCATACAAGAAGTTTGAGGAGCTTTGTCTCGCTTGTCGCCTTTATCCTTGCCCTGAGCCTGACGGCACAGGAGCGCAAGGTTCAGAATCGCCCGTACATCGACCAGCGTAAGTTTCACTATGGCTTCCTGCTCGGCCTCCACATACAGGATATCGAGATAGAGAACAACGGCCACATCGACCCCGAGACGGGCGAACAGTGGTATGCCGAGATAGACAACTACAGTCCTGGCTTCACGGTGGGTGTGCTTGGCGACCTTCGCCTCAACAATCATTTCTCGCTGCGTGTCTCGCCGACCATCCATTTCGGGCAGAAGCACGCTGTCTATCACGAGCAGAAGAGCGGTTCCGACAGCACGCAGGTGTTCAAGAGCACCTATATCTCCGTGCCTATTGACATCAAGTTCGCGGCTCCCCGCTACAACAACTTCCGCCCCTATCTCATTGCAGGCGTCAATCCGATGGTTGACCTCACTGCCCGCAAGCACGATGCCCTGCGACTGAAGCCTTTCGACCTTTACCTCGAGGTCGGTATGGGTTGCGACATCTATCTGCCTTTCTTCAAGCTTATTCCCGAGCTCAAGTTCTCCTTCGGCTTGCTCGACATTATCCAGAAGGACAGGAGCGACCTTATCGACACATCTTTAATCAAATATACTAATAGTGTCAATGGCGGTCACAGCAAGATGATTACCCTGACGTTTAATTTCGAATAAAGATGAATAAGATAATTTTTAAGGCACTCTGTATCTGTTGTGCTTTCTTCTTGGCATGTTGCAACGAGAAGACCGAAGATTTGAATAGTCGTGCCGCAGAGCTCTGTCGGTACATTCCCGACCACGTCCTGCTGGAACGCTCGAAGGAATATATGACGGAGGATTTCTATGCACTCCTCGACACCATGTTCAACTTGCCTGAACACGAGGCGATGGACCACGAGTGGCTCCATTATTTCGTTACCGGCAATGGCGGAACCATAGCGAATTACGAGGTGGTGGAAGTTGAGAAGCGGGACGACACTCATGCTGTTGCCTATATAAATGTACGTCAGATGTGGGAGGACAGCACTTATGTGGATGAAGGCCTCATTGAGGAGCACAGGCTTTACATGGAGAAGGTCGGTGGCAAGTGGCTGATGTCTGACTTCGACGAGCACAAGCAAGACTGCATCAACGACATTTCAAACTGGCGGAAGGAAGAGGCTTTGCGTCAGGCGATAAGCGACTATCTTGTAAAGGAGATTGGCTCGCAGTATTCGCAGGGCGACCTTTGCGTGCCTGTGCTGATGATTGTTGCGACGGAAGAGGAAGACTCAAACCATGCTCGTGTTTGGGGCAACCATTGGGTGTTCAATTACAAGATTTCCGGCGATACGCTCAAGACCGTTTCCGGCGGCAACCATTCCGGCTGCATGACCATCGAGGGCGAGGGCGGCAGGCTGCAAGTGACAGGCTTCGAGCAGACGGAGGACGGTGCCGGCAATGAGGCAAGTGCCAAGCGAATCTTTGGCAAATACTACGACATCTATCAGAACATGCACTCGCACGAAGATGTTCGCGAGGCTGTCCGCCAGGAGCAGTTGCAGCAATATGTCAGCCGAAAAGGCCTGAACGTGAAGTATTATCAGGACTATGGCTGGGATGTCGTAGAGTTGGTAAATTGAAAAGTATAAGAGTTGAAGAGTTTTTAACCCTTTAACCCTTTAACTTTTTAACCTTTTAACTTTTTCCCCTTTTCTTCACCAGCCTTCCGGCAGCACGATGTTCTTCATGTCGTGCGCCTCATTGAACAGCGGAGAGATTTCCTCATCGACAAATCCTGCCAAGCCGCAGCCAATGCGTGTGACGAGGAAGGTCCATTCGGGATGTTCCTTTGCAAATGCTAAGAAGTCATTGACGTATGGACGTATCGTCTCTACGCCGCCTTGCATGGTCGGAATGGCATAGCTTTGGCCTTGCAACCCGACGCCTTGCCCGAGGACGGCACCAAACTTGCGGTACGCCGTGTATGCCGTTCCGCCGCCGTGAAGTCCTTTCAGGTCGCTGCCGAACACATATATCTCGTTTGGCCGCAACGAAGTGATGTACCTCGGTGTTGCCGGCTTCTGCAATCCTTGGCTGGAATCTTTCTTTCCTGTAATGTTGAAGTAGTGCATCGACGATTCCATCGGCGTCTCTGCATACATCCCCATGTCTGCTGAAGCATACGCCATAGGGCGTGTGTCGATTACCTCCGGCATATCCAGGTTCATGTCGAAGTACATCTTGAAATACGGGATGATGATTTTCTCCTTCAGCTGCCCCCATTTCTGCGAGACGGCCGAGGGTGTCACCCCCATCTGCACGGCCACTTCCTTGGTCTTGTAGCCTTGACGGAGCAGCATGTCGATGATGAGGCGGTCCTGCCTGCCCATCGGCACACGGTCGCAGACATCGAGCACCATTTGGTTGAACTGCTGCCGGAGGTCGCTCGTCATGTCGTAGGACTGCAGGTAATCCTCGAAGGTGATGCTGCCGTACTCCTTCCGATACCACTTCAGGGCATCGAGCACAACGAAGCGGAAGCCGTTGATGAGCCAAGTCTTGAAGCTCACCTGGGGCGAATGGTCTTCGAGAGGCTTCCAGTCGTGCTCCATGAGATAGAGCGCGTACTGGTGTGCCAGCGACATGAAGTCGAGGTTCTCCTTACTGCTCAGCTGATACCTCTGGTCGAATATGTTGTATCCGATGCGGCAATACTCGTAGAAATACTTGCGGATAATCTCGCTGTCCCCTTGGCGGAAACCCTCTATAATATCTTCTTCTGAAAGCATTATGACACATTTTTCTGCAAAAATACAAAAAAATTGCAATGCTGACTTAATTTTTTTGCAAAACATTCTTCAAAGAGATAAAAGACGTCTTAACCAAATTACATTAACCATTAAATTCTTACAATTATGACAACGCAAGAGACAAACAGCAAGAAGAAAGTTTACAACCTGATTATCGTCGATGAGAGCGGTTCGATGTCCATCATCCGCGACCAGGCCTTTGCCGGCATGAACGAGACCCTGCAGACAGTTCGCCAAATGCAGAGGAAATTCCCCGAGCAGGAGCAGTTCGTCACCCTCGTCACCTTCGAAACCGGCCACACCACTTGTCACTACAACAATGTGCCTGCCTTCCAGACGAAGGACCTCGACTGGAAGGCGTATGTCCCCAGTGGCGGCACACCGCTCTACGACGCTATGGGCACGGCCATTTCGAAGCTCAACGCACAGGTGGCAGAGGGCGACAACGTACTTGTCACCGTCATCACCGACGGCGAGGAGAACAGCTCGCGCGAATGGACGCTGAAGATGATCCGCACGATGATTGAGAAGCTGAAGCAGCAGAACTGGACGTTCACCCTCATCGGCACCGACAACCTCGATGTGGAAACAATGGCACGCAACTTCGCCATCGACGAGAAGATGCAGTTCCAGCAGTCGGCCGAAGGCACAGCAGCGATGTTTGCCCGCGATCGCCGCAGCCGCGAACGCTTCAACTGCTTCCTCGCCGAAGGAAAGGAAATGGAGAGGGGCTCGTTCTTCGACGAGGAGGCCTGATGCCTGCCGGTGCCTGCACACCAACACGGACAGGAGCGTCTGCAAACACAGCGTGGTGCGTCCGCAAACGCAGCGTGCCGCGATGACCAACACAGCGTGCTGCGATGACCAACGCAGCACGCTGTGTTTTTTTACCCCCAATCGGTCATTGGAATTTATGTCACTTATGGGAATTGGAAATCGTCCGCAGGAGATAGCAGACGCTCTGTGTATCAAGGGAAAAGATGCATCATTCGCATAATAAGCCTTTTTTCTTGCTTTTTTTTGCTTTCATGTTGAAAAAAAATGTATCTTTGCGGCATATTAACCTAAAACTGACATGAAAAATCGATTCTACACCCTTTTGATTAGTTTCTTTGCATGTGTGGGAGGAGTCTTTGCCGATTCCACAATAGAAGACGGCGTATATTATATCTCCTGCACAAAGTTGGAGGGCTGGCTGGGCTTGGGTGCCTACCACAATGTTGACCCATATATCTACTATGTGACAGACGGCGGAGATATGACAGAGGATGCCTATTGGGTTGTTACAAACACACAGTCGGGCTATACCTTCCGCAACCAAGCCACAGGGCAACTGCTCGTCTATACGCCGGATCGCGTTGACCAGTTCTACAAGTACATGACACTCGCCGACGAGCCCCTTGGCGACGACTCCGAATACTGGAACATCATTCCGGGAACCGACGGAGCATACAGTGTGCAGAGCACCATTGCCACCGGTTACTATTGGAACTTGCGCAGCGGAACGAACATGCTGGGAACCTACATGGGCAGCAGCGGAACCGGTCAGAACGAGCGCTATGTCTTCAACAAGGCAGACGACATTCCCGTTTCATTCCCAGAGATTGAGCATGAATATGTTGACCTCGATTTGCCTAGCGGAACACTTTGGGCAACGTGCAACGTCGGCGCCTACAAACCCGAGGAATATGGCTACTACTTCGCCTGGGGCGAGACGCAGACGAAAGACAAATATGTTGATGGCAATTACAAGTTCTTCAGCAATGGGAAAGTGTTGAAGTACAATGCGACCGACGGCATGACTGAGCTTCTGGCTGATGACGATGTCTCGACTGTCGCTTTTGGCGAAGGATGGCAGACACCGAGCAAGGAGCAATGGGATGAATTGCTCAACAGCAGCAATACGACTATTGTATGGACAAAAGAGAATGGCGTGAACGGTAAAAAGATAACGAGCATCCGCAATGGCAATAGCGTCTTCCTGCCTGCTGCCGGTGTTTATACATCTTTCCTTTCCGATACAGCTCAAGAAGGTACTTACTGGTCACGCTCGCTCAACACAGAGCAAGACTGGGAGGCATGTTATCTGAGCTTCGACCACACGAGCTTTATCGGTACATACTATGTATATCGCAACTATGGCATGACCGTCCGCCCTGTCCTTGGGCCGAAAAACAAGTTCCCTTCCGACCAATATAGCCCCTTTGCGTTCCCCAAGGCTCTGCATGTCTATCTCTCCGACGGACGTGTTGAAGCCTATCCGATGATATATGTGACGAATTATTCGGAACAAGACGAGCAACTGTTAATTGAGACAAACCTTAACTGGACCTACAAATACAACCTTTCCGAGGTGGATTCCGTAAGTATGCAAAGACCGGAGTTCCCGACCTTCACGTCGTTCAAGTTCAACAACGACTACAACGACCAACTCTTCACTACTGCCGATGGCGAGATGCTGGAGGACACCGTCTTTGTCACGCTTGCAGCCATCGGCAAACGCCTGACGCCATCGTTCAAGGTGCCCGACGAAGATGTCGAGGTCTATGCTGGAGGTGTGCTTCAAGAAAGCAAGGAAAGCCGTCTGCGCTTCGACAAGGACGTCTATTATCTCGTAACGAGAAAAAACTACAAAATCCTTACGCCCGAAGCCGACAACAAGTATTTCCTGAAGCCCTACGGACGATGCGTCCGCGTTCACGTTGACTGGCTGACTGACATGGCCGAAGTGCCGACCATCTACATCAACACCGAGGACGGACAGCCCATTACGAGCAAGGATTATTACAAGAACGCAACAATCACCATCGACGGCCACGGCATCTTCCCGTCAATGGAAGAGACAGACTTCCAAATCAAAGGACGAGGCAACAGCAGCTGGGGATGGGCAAAGAAGCCCTATCGCCTGAAGTTCGAGGAGAAAGTAAAGCCTCTCGGCATGACGAAGAGCAGGTCGTGGGTTCTGCTTGCCAACGGGCAGCAAGGCTCGCTCATGTCAAATGCCATCGGCATGAAGGCAGCAAACCTGATGGAGGCCGCTGGAGCCAACCACATCGTTCCCGTCGATTTGTACCTCAACGGAGAATATCGCGGCAGCTACAACTTGACAGAGAAGGTCGGCTTCTCGAACAACAGCATCGACCTTGACGATGAAAGCAATGCCGCAATGCTCGAACTCGACAGCTATTACGACGAGCCATCAGGACAGAAGTTCCGCTCCACGCCATACAATCTGCCTGTCAACATCAAGGAGCCGGACTTTAGCGACGAAACAAAGATAACCAATCTGACACTGGAAACCATAGAAGAGAGCTTCAACAGCTTCATGTCTGCCCTCTACCGTGGCAAGGACATCTCGCAATTCGTTGACATAGAGCAGCTCGCCCGCTTTATGATGGTGAACGAACTGACGCTCAACTATGAGTTCTATCACCCGAAGAGCACCTTCTGCTATCGCGAGAACTTCTCGGACGATGAGAGCAAGTACATCTTCGGCCCTGTATGGGACCTCGACTGGTGCTTCGGCTATGAACGGCACAAGAACTATTTCGTCAATGAAGCCAAAAGCAACTACTGGATTGACATGCCTTCGATGGAAGTGGTCAACTTCATCCAAGACCTTCGCTTCAAGTACGAACCCCTCAGCACCGTCTATCGCCAGCTTTGGGAAGAGTTCATGGAGAACGACCTGGTAGAACTCCTTGAGTATTGTCAGGACTATTATGACTTTGCCAAGAACTCCTTCGATGCCAACCGCTCGAAGTGGGGCGACAACACAAACTATGCACAGCAGGCTCAGCAAGCCGCCAACTGGCTCCAAGTGCGCTCGCAGCAAATCTACGCTGACATCGTTTCCGGCAAACGTCCTGATGTATCAGAGCCAGTGGAACCTGTCGAGTTTGCCAACGACAAACTCTATACCATTGAATGTGAACGCGGTGCTCTTGTCCTGTCGGCAGACCATACTCACCTCACTACTGAACAGCAACGGTGGGATGCCACGGATGAGGAATCCCAGTTCGCCATCATCACCCTTGATGGACAGAATTACATCTACAGTCCTGTCACCAAGCAATACTTGTCTTACTACGACAACGGCACTTGGGTGAACCAGTTGGGTACGCCTATCACCATCGACCCGAGTGTTCCCTACAAACAATACCTCTATATGATGTATTGCAATGACGATTATGGCCGGACGCTCTACTTCAACCATAATTCTTCTGTACTTGTTATCAATACTTTCAGCACTCCCGACCCAGGCAATCGTTTCTCGATAGAAGAAGTCGGTGACTTCGACCCCACAGATGCATTGGAACTGGCTACGCAATCAATGTTTGCCGTCACCAACCGTTACTTCTTCAATGGCGAGCTTGTCGGTTCAGAAGTCCAGAAAGTAACGAGAGGTTCAATGCCTCCCGCACCTTCCGCCTCATGGGCCAACTCCTATGTAGAGATAGAGGAGCCGAAGAATATGCCTTATCAAATCACCGACGACACCACGATTGACTACCAAGTGCAATGGTACGGTCCCTTCTTCTTCTCATCTCCTGATGATGATGTCTATTGGTACAACATGACCATCCGCAGCGACTACTATGTAGGCAAGCAGGACACCGAGCCTTATTATCCCATTGGCGACATTGACGAGGAAACGCTCTTCTCTGATGAATATCTGTGGGCATTCGGAGGCAATCCCTATCATGTCAAGGTCTATAACCGCTCAACAGGATTCGCCCAGACGCTTACGCCAGAAGGAGAGTATGCCCTCATGCGTCCGGGAGAATATGAGTGGGATTTGCTGCCAAACCTTGATAATGGCTTCGTGCTCCGAAAGGCTGGGACAGAGAGTTCCTGCATCAATCAGTTTGGCGGTACTGACGGTCCCCTGAAGTTCTGGCACGACAGAAACAGTCTCCGCGACAACGGCTCGACCTTCCGCATCTATCAATCCATCGTCGATGGCATACACATTGCCACATCCGACAAAGATGCCAAGCCTGCAAAGGTGCTTCGTGGCGACAAGATCTACATCCTTCGTGACGGCAAGACCTACACCACCTCTGGCATAGAAGTGAAATAAGGCATTGAGCTGATTGGATTCTGGGCGGCCTCGAGCCTTGCCTTTCAGCGTACAGATTGACGTTGTCAAACAAAGGATTCAACTGTTCATACGGCGTAAGAAGTCACCTTGCCGACGCATCGTCAAACGACAAACTAATAGTATCGTATGAACAAAGCATTTGTCCTTTCAGCATTGGCAATGCTGCTCTCGCTCACCGCAAATGCCCAGATCTTGCTGGCAGACTTCGAGAGCGGAGGAACGGGAAGGCTGAAAATCGGTACGGATTATGCGGCCGACCTGTTCAAGGCAACTCCCAGGGTGATGACCAACCCTGACAAGACGGGGAGAAACACTTCGAAGAGGTGCGTCGGCGCAACCAATGTTGCCGATGCCGGCTGGTGGCGGAATTTCCTGATCCTTGAGCTCAGGAACCCCGTGACCATCAACGACGACAACTGCTTCCTGTCGATGCTTGCCTATCGTTCCATCCAGCCGAAGGACATGCGCATCGCCATCAACACTTACGAAGATAGCGGGCAAGTCTTTCAGGGCAAGCTGTCGGAAGACGCGACTTGGCAGGAGCTGACCTTCGACCTTGAAGCCTTCTACGGCCAGAAGCTTCAGAAGATCTACATCGTCCTCAGCTGCAACTGGAGCGACCCAGGCTCCGGCTGGGGCGAGGCCACCTATTGCTTCGACGACATACGCCTCTCGGGAGCCGAGCCTCTGCCCGATGCCTCGGTGAGGATTGATACATCAATGTGCTTTCAGAGTATTCAGGACTTCGGAGCCAGCGACTGCTGGACGACGGAGTTCATAGGCGACTACTTCAGCGAGAAGGAGAAGGCCAAGGGCGCCAAGTGGCTGTTCAGCCAGCAGATGGACGGGAACGGCAATCCCGAGGGCATCGGTTTGAGCTGCTGGCGAGTGAACGTCGGGGCAGGCAGTGCCACGCAAGGCTCCGAAAGTAATATCGACGAAGAATTCCACCGCACGGAATGCTTCCTTAATCAGGATGGCTCATACGACTGGACACGTCAGGACGGGCAACAATGGTTCATGCGTCAGGCCAAGGAATATGGCGTAGAGCACTTCCTGCTGTTCTCCAACTCTCCGCCCATCTATTATACAAAGAACGGCAAGGCCAATGCGAACAACCAAAACATATCGTGCAACCTGAAAACCGCCTGCTTCAGCGACTTCGCGGAGTTCCTCGCGACCGTCACCAAGCACTTCGTCGATGAAGGTTACAACGTCACATACATCGACCCGGTCAACGAGCCGCAATATGACTGGAAGAGCGGACAAGAGGGTTCGCCTTGGGAGAACACCGACATCGCCAGGCTTGCCAGGCAACTCGACAGGTCGATCAGCAGCCGAGGGCTCACATCGAAGATACTCATCCCCGAGGCAGGGTCGCTCGCCTGTCTCTATGCCGGCACATCGCCGAGAGGCAACAAGCAGATAGAAGCCTTCTGGAAACGCAGCAACACCTCCACCTATATCGGCAATCTTGCCTCGCTGGCTCCCGTAGCGGCAGGCCATAGCTATTGGACCGTCGGCTCCGACGAACTATTGCGGGAAGTGAGGGAAAAGGTTCGCAACGAAGCTGCCAAGTACGGCGTGGAGGTGATGCAGACGGAATGGTCGATGCTCGACGACGCAAGCACCAGTGCCGGGTTCCCTGCCAGCTACAGCGAAGCCACGAAGATGGGCATTGCCCTCTACATGGGCAAACTGATACAATGCGACCTCACCATCGGCAACATGACCGCATGGAGCTATTGGACAGCCTTCGCGAGGGAGACGTGGGGACACAAGAACCGCTTCCACCTCATCCGCGTGAACACGACGGGAGACACGGGCGAAGAAAGCTATGGCGACCTCAAGACAGGCGGCAAGCTGACTGCCGACAAAAACCTCTGGGTGCTCGGCAACTTCAGCCGCTTCATCCGTCCCGGCTACAAGCGCATCAACATCGAAGGTGCCGACGAGATGGACGCCTTGCTTGGCTCTGCCTGGCTATCGCCCGACAAAAACGAAGTAGTGGCGGTGCTGGTGAATATAAGTCATGCACGCCGCAAGGTCGATTTGTCTATGGTGTCGGGAGAAGCAAGCGAGGTCAGGACATACGTGACCGACCGAGGCCGCGACCTGCGGC
>Ga0310694_10002834_pt1 | contig 17369 bp, 11 predicted proteins | sample 174DNAGHGhighgp2_FD_203884 | JGI IMG/M metagenome (GOLD analysis project Ga0310694, IMG submission 203884) | Sheep rumen microbial communities from Palmerston North, Manawatu-Wanganui, New Zealand - 1742 DNA GHGhigh gp2 (v2) (version 2) | ecosystem: Host-associated > Mammals > Digestive system... | reverse complement strand
TGACAGAGTACCAGAAGATGGCCGAGGATCCCCAGTACAAGGACATGCTGTACGCCTTCGAGCGTCTCGGCGACGCCTTCTCCCAGAAACTGACGCTCGCCTACAAGAATCTGCATCACATGCATGATCAGGTTTCCCAGGTCACCTCCCAGATCCACAATGAAGTCCGGAATCGCATCGCCGCCGATCCCGTACTGGCGGCGTCCGAGACGGAGGTCTATTCCAATGTCAAGCTCCGTCCGATCCGCTGGGACCTTATCCGGGATGTCAGCATCCCGGCCACGGCGAACCGGGTCCTGAGCCGCTACAATCTATCGGAGGAAATGGCCGGCCACAGCATCCATCGCCTCCATGGCTGGATCCTGGATTCTCTGCCGTTCGCCAACCCGCAGCATAATGTCGAACTCGTTCCCATCCAGGTACCGAAGACGAAAGCCACCGCCATGATCGACAATGTCTACAAGTCCCTGGCTGGCAAGCTCAGTAAAGAGACCGTCCAGACCTGTGTCGCCCATGTCCTGACCATCTCCCATGAGAAAGGCGTGAAGGCATGCCTCTCCATCCGCCGTTTGGCTGATGGCGACTCCCTGGAGAAGTTCAACAACATGCTGACGCTGGTCAACCTCTACAACCAGATCCTGCCGAAGATGTCGGCGGAGAACATGGACGTGGCCGCCTCCACCCAGGCGGAGATCGACAAGCGTGTGGACATCATGCGCCAGTACATCGACGCCACGGCGTACTTCTGCAACTACTATCGTTGCAACCTCTGGAAGGACGCCATCGTCGTGCCGGGCATGCAGGTCAACTCCGACAACTGGCAGGAATTCTGCAGCACCGACAAGCAGCCCATCCAGTCCAACCCCCACCTGGCGATTGTCCAGTACAAGAACCGGGTCTACGGAGACAAAGACATTCCTGTCTCCGGAATCGACATGAAGAACATCGTCGATACATGCGAGAACATCGCAAAGGAATGCCGCGAGGAGGCCTCCTCGCAAACCGCATTGTGCAACCGCCGGAAGAAGGAGATCTTCCGGGATGTCTTCTGCGAGACCGCCAACGCCTGGATCGCTCAAAGTGGAGCGTACAGTGCCGAGCAAATGGCGTCGGGCGCCCAGAAGCGTTATGTCGCAGCCGTATATGACAGCAACCAGGATGACGCCGTGGAGAACATGCTCTACACGATCATGCTGGACACGTCTTATCGTGACTCCCTGGAATCCAAGCTGCAAGCCGGACTCCTGGAGGAGTACAAGAAGCTGTCTCTCTCGGCCGAGAGCCTCAACGAGCGCGACGCCATCAATGTCGACCAGAAGGTGGTCGCCAATCTTGTGGCGAAATTCCTTGTCGACTTGATTCTTGTCTAAGAACGTGACTGTTCCATGACTTATTCCTTTTGGTTTCCGATGCACCACGGGACGGCCAGCCACCGTCCCGTGGTGCTGTTTCCCATGTTCGTGATCATTCTACAGGTATATATGACGAGGGTATAGCCTGGAGAGTATCCAGGTATAACCAACAAATAAAACCAAAAGGAAACCTCATGAAGAAACTCTTCACCCTCATCGTTCTCGCCGTCTCTCTGATCGCCACCGCTGAAACACACATCGTCAAGCAAGGCGAAACTGCCTTCAGTATCGCTCGTCTTCATGGATTGACGCTCTCCCAGTTGGCCGATGCCAACCCTGACATTCTGGATCTTTCAAAGATCAAAGTCGGCCAGGCCATCAATCTCGGTCTCGACATGGACCGACTTGTGTCGGCCTTCATCTATGTCGAGTCCAAGGGAGACGACAAGGCCGTTGGCGACAACGGCAAGGCCGTCGGATGCCTCCAATTCTGGCCTATCATGGTCAAGGAAGCCAACCGCCTCGGACGCACGTCCTACACCAATGCCGATCGTTATGACCGGGCGAAGTCAGTGGCCATGTTCAAGACGATCATGGCCCATCACCGCGTCCGCACTGTGCGGGACGCTGTACGAGTCTGGAACCGCAACGCTCCAGAGAAATACATACGCCGCTACGAACAGGCGTATGCACTGAAGAAATAATGCCCACGGGTGAGAGGAGGAGACTCCTCTCACCCATAGGTCTTATTTCTTTTTTCGTCTGACATTCCGTCCAGCGAGGTAAAACTTCGGTGTCGCCGGTTTAAAGCTTTCCGGATCCGGAAACTTGTAATGCTCCTGGTTCGGTTTATGGTTCGGATTGGTCAAATCCGCCTGCCGGATTAAGATAATCGTCGTGAGTTCATCCGGGGGTTCCCTCCGAAGGAACCGCCATAGTCTGAACCCGAATGTATGGAACCATCTGAACATGGCCGCTCCTTCTGGTCTTGATGTTGTTTCTGCCTTTACATATTATCTAGTCCCTGTACAAGATTTTGAGGGAAGAGTATCACCTTATGCAGAGGGAAAGACAATCTGTATACATTTTATTATATTACCATAGACATCACCCACAACCATCAAGGAGGATGCAGCCTATGAACGCATCCAATCTCGCGATCGATTACATCCTGATCGATCCCACCGACTACATCTGCATACCGAGCTTCCCGTACAGCGACTCCAATGACATGGTCGTCAAGGCGTCAAGACGATATGCCATCGCCGGAGGCGGCAGCATTGACATCTGCACCGGCATCAAGATCACAAAATTCCCGTCGTTCGCCATCCCGACGGAGGCAGGTGACATCGAATTCTACACGGAAGGCAGCGTCCGCTCCATGTACGCCCTGCTGAAGGAGCATGGCATCCGTGCCATCGCCCCGGTCTCCGTCACGAAGGAGTATGACCATGAGCTGGTCATCACGGTCGTCAACGAGACGAATGCCGCCTACACGATCCAGAAAGGCGAGGACGTCGCCATGATCCATTTCACGCTGGTTCCAAAGTTCACGTTCGGACAGAAATCCGACCTGCCGTATATCCGAAGGAAGTGATGCCCTATGCTGGAGTTCGACATCATCCAAAGCTCGTTCCCGAGCTACAACGTCCGTCACAACAACATCACAGCGGATTTCAATACAGTGCTCAGCATGTTGATCATGTTCCGGGACGCCGACCGTGACTCCTTCTGGTACCAGCCCAGTCCGGCCGTGGCGTTCCTCCAGAGCCTGGGGATCCTGAACCAGGTCAACGACAACGTCTACACCGTCGCTCGGAAGGACCGGGTGACCGAAATCATCAACGCCTTGTCCGACTACATGGACAACCAGGTGAAAGAGGGACAATGAAACCAAACGACACCCGACCCTGCAGGAGGACATGCCTCCTGCAGGGTCGGGTGTGTCTTTCTTTTTTCGTTCAGTCTTAACCTACCGTGTACCAGAGAAGGTTCAGGGCACGGTCCGCATGGACGCTGCCGTCGTCCCGAAGGACAAGCGTCTGTTTTAGCATGGGGCTGCAATCGTTCGTGGAAGGGAGCAGGGTCTGAAGACTCTTGTCCCCGTTAATGCCGAGAACATCGACATAGATGATGTTGTCGGAGAGATCCTTGACAATATCCTTCGCCAGGTAGGCCAGGTTGATGTTCCTGGCTTCCAGATGTTTCGTGATCAACGTCAGGATGTTCTCCTTGATCGTGTTCTTGTTCAGGTCATTGCCGTTGACATAGGACTCGACATGGAGACCCAGGTCCATGCTGAACTCCAGCGGCAGCTTGATATCCACTCCGCCGGATCCCTTGAACTTGGCGTTGCCGAAGGTCCGGATCGGAGTGAAGTATAGCTTCGTTCTGGCGAGGAGGGATGGCGTGATCGCCTTCAGCTCCAGGAAGTACGACCGGATGAGTTCCCGGATGTCCGACATGTAATTCGCATAGTCGGCATCGTCCGAGATCGTGAGTTTGTAGTCGCAGTGAAGCATGTCGACCGTGTAGACGGCGAACCGTCCGCCTTCCGCGATAAGAGGTTCACCGTTCTCGTCCAGGACAGGATCCGTATGACGATGGACAGCCTTCACACAGGAGAGAGGCTCGTTGAACGATACCTTGATGTCGGCGAACTTGGCGTCTTCCGTGAACCAGATGTCGTCCATCTCCCAGATCCACTGGTCGATCGTGCCCCAGGCGCACTTCTCGAAATTGACGTTGAACCCTTCGTTCTTCGTGTAGGAGGTAAGATGGTAGTAAGTGCCATCCGTCTCCTCCAGGAGGGTGATGTAGCCAGACGCCAGTCCGGAGGCGTTGATCCGGTCGAGAGCGTAGTCCTTCGTGAAGGCCGCGATGACGACCTGGAAGCCTTCCACGGCCGGGTCCTTGTAGAGCAGCATGCCTTTCGGGTTGGCCGTGTTTGGGAGGAGGGACTCTTCCATCAGCTCCGTGTCAATGGCGTTCACCCAGAAGAGCCTCGGCCCGGAAAGATACTGCATGATCTCCTCCGCCTGGTAAACGGTGTCGACCTCCTGGATATCCGACATGAGCGTCTGGAAGGTCTCGATGTCCTTCAGCTTGCAGTTGGCGATGGCACGATTCTCCAGATAGTCGTCCAACGCTTCCAGGGAGGAAGTGTTGATCAGACGTCTCCACGGGAAGAGAAAACATGGCTTGGAGTCCGAGACCAGTTTGGCCAGAGTCGTCCGGCCGATTCCGGTCTTCTCCACCAGGATCCGGTAGCGGGTGTCCTCGTCCTTCGAAACGTTCGCCTGCCAGAGCGTCAGGATATTGACGATCTGCTCCGGACTGAGGCCGATCGTCTCCATGGTGTAGGTGGCGGCCTCCGGGTCCCGGTAGTAGACACCGCCCAATCCCGACTGGAAGACTCGCTCGTAGTAGGTCTCCGGCTCGACGGCATCGCCTTCCTGGACGATGACCGGAATGTATTCCGTGTCGGAGATCTTCTGATAGTAGGTCTTCCGGGCGAAGAAGGTCTTGTCCAGTGTCAGCTCGTAGGTGAAGGATGTCTCCGTTCCAACTTCCAACAGTCTCTCGGAATACCGTGGGTCCGGATACCCAGGACGATAGTCGACGGCATTGATTGGGTCTTGTTTGTGACCATTATTGGAGATCGGGACACACGTAAAGAGGATGCCTTCCAGAGGATCCACGATGTAGGGGTCCACCAGTTCATAGTAGGTGTCCGGTGTGACCGGATCGTTCGCGATGACACTCGCCGGGACATAGGTGTACCGTTTGGACCTGGCCGACGTCTGGAATCGTCTGTAGTAGGTCTTTCCTTCCAGGAAGACTGTGTCCGTCGTCAGCCTACCCTCGTCAATGTACCGATAGAGGGATGTCTCCGGCGTGATCGTCTGGTGATGGTCTTTGATGTACTGGACGATAGTCGACATGGCGTCCTGTGTCCGCACATGAACGGGATCCTCCGACGTCCTGAGGACGGTGATGGAAGGCGTCGTCGTGTCGCCGACCTGGATGCCTTCCCATTCCGCATCCCAGGGATCCGGGATCTTGCTCTCCGGCATGCCGGACACGACACGGGCCATGTAGTAGGCGGTCAGGCCTGTCTCCAGAGTCCTGTCGACGGTCTCGTAGAGCTTCCAGCCATAGTCGTTAGGGTCTTCGCTGAAGGCGATCAGATGGAAGACCTCCTGATGCATGGCCCTGTAGGAATCCGTGGCAAGCTTGCCCCGATCTGTCTGGCTCAGCGTCTCGGATGTCGTCAGGTCCTCGTCCAGCACCAGGAACTGCAGCTCCAGCTTTCCGTCGTCGTTGTAGGACTGATAGTAGTAGGCAAGGTTCCAAGTCTCCACCAGGCCTTGTTCATCGGCCTTCGACGGGCAATGCATGATGGCGAACCCATTCGCACGGGCGAAGGAATAGGGATGGTCTCCGTCCAGGAGATACCAGCTTCTGGCCAAGCCCCGTGCACGGGTATTGACGGTCGTATTGTCCTCGGACTTTACATAGGAGTCGTTCCGGACGGTCGGGCTGTTGGAGGAATAGTACGTACCGTTCGGGGAGATCGCCGTGTAGTCATATTGCGGCGGAGCCTCCAGGGAGAAATGCTGTTCGCCTTCCTCGTCCAGATAGCGGTAGACGACCTTGTCCGTCCGGACGGTCAGTTCCGTCACGTCGAAGATCTCCTCATCGGATACCGTGGTATGCCGCCACCGACGCTTTGTGCCGGTCTTGTCCCGGTCCGACAGCGTATACACGCCGATCGCCCGGTAGTTTTGCGTATCCGTGATATAGAGGTCGTCATGGATATTGGAGTAGACGTTCTTCGGATCGGACGACAAGGTGAGGGGTTCATCCAACGCCACGGTGGCGATCTTGTCGTCGTGGACGATCGTGGCTGCCACGCCATAGGCGTAGTCGTATCGGTTGTTCAGGATGACATCCCCGATCTGATGTTTGACAACCGGACGGATCCTCTTCTCATAATGGTGCTCGGACGGGTTGACGTCTTCCGTCACCTGGTCCGGGATATAGGTATCCTCCCCTGTCTCCTGGTCATGGGTCTTGATGTAGTAGACCTTCGTCATAACGGCCGTCTCATCCTTCGATGGTTCATAGGAGACGCTCAGCTTGATCGTCCCGATCTTGTCTTCCTCGACAGGGGCGCCTGTCATGGGATTGACGACCTTGTCATTGAAGTCCCGGATCGTCCAGCGCTCGTAGACAGGATTCTGATAGGTGGCGAACGTCGTTGTCGGGTAGGTCTTGTAGACCAGATCCGAGGAGGAGATGGAGACGTTGTTCTGAAGCAAAGGCAGGGACTCGCCAAACTTCATCGTGAAGGCTTGGCGGCAGAGGTAGACGTAGCCGTCCAGTTCGCCAGGGACTCCCGTGATGTCGACATCTTGCATCGGGTAGTCGTCCGTGATGAACTCCTCCTTGATGAAGAAGGACAAGGCGTACTTGCAGTTGCCGATGTCGATGAAGTTGTCCTCGTTCGTTCCGGCAGTGTCGTACATCGTCTTGGCGTCGATCATGGAGTCCTTTGTGATCTTGAAGTCCGACTCGATGTCGAAGATAAAGATGTCATGACCCATCGAGTCTTTCCCATTGTAGGTACCCAGCATGTAGAGATAGACGCCACGCGACGTGGACGTCGACAACATGACCTGGATGTTCTTGACGGTTTGGCCGTCGTCCAGAACGGACTTCACACTGGAGAGGTTCTCCGTCTTGTAGATGGCGACAGACAGACGATAGCCGGTCTTCCGGTCAGACTCCAGGACTTTCACATCGGCGGAATAGACCGCCATCTCGGCCGTCGTGTTCGTGTTCTCCCAATCGAACGTGATCCCTCTTAACGACGGATTATAAAGGTCGTAGGATCCGGCGATCGGAAGACCCTTCTCGATGGAGATACGGGTATGGAAAGGGGAGTAGGTATAGAGGTTCGTGTTAAGGTCGTCGATCTTGTTCGCGATCGGCTTGTTCAGCAGAACGGTTCTCTCCTCGTCCGAGATCATCCGGAAGACATCTTCTTCGCTGTCGTACTTGTAGATGGCTCCTGGCTGGACGGTCAGAAGGTTCTGGTCCAGGACGGAGATGAAGGAATAGTTCGGGACGTAGAGCTCCTTCGTCCGATCGTCCGACACGATGTTCGTCATCTCCGGGGTGAACTGCGTCCCGCACGTCCCCGAGGCGATGACGGATCCCGTCTTGTCGGTAAGCGGCTTGTGGGCGACATAGACCCGGTCCGTGATATTGTCCAGCGGCTTCGTGATGTTGAACCCCTTCGCCTCAAAATAGGCGTTCAGGTCGTCCTCGGTTATCTTGACGGTATAGGACGTACGATGCTTGACTCGTTCTCTCAGGGATTCCATCGTCAGGCCATTCTTGCCGGAGGCGATTCTCGTCGACAGCGGAAGGACATAGAGAGTCGGGATGTTCCGCAGCATCTTGCTGTAGGTGTCGTCCTCGATGAGCAGGGTGTCTCTTAAGAGGAAGGACGCCTGGAACTCCGATACGGAGTACTCCGAGACGTCCAGATTGACCTCTCCGGTCGTCGTGTAGACCTTCACCAGGATTCGGTTCCCGATGCGGGAGGACTCCTTCACGGAATTGAAGTAGATCTGCGGGATGACGACTTCGACCTTTCCCAGTTCCGTCAGGACTTTCACCATGGCCGTCGGAACATTGACGTCGTAGTTGATGGAGGACAGTGTCTGGGCCATTTCATTCCACTGGCCATTCTTGAAGTGGAAGACACGGACGGCGTAGAACTGGTCCGTGTAGGTATAGCGTCTGGCGAAACCGGAGGACGCAATGGCGTCCTCCAGATGGTTCTCCACCGTGAACTGGTAGATCGGGACTTCAATGGCGGTCAGGGTCTGGCCATCCTTGACGAAATCCCGATGCTCCAGGATATGGGATTCCAAGGTCTGAAGAGGATTCTCCCGGGAGGTGTCCCACATGACGGTGATACCGCAGTTGGCGTAATCGACCTGGCCGTTTGCCAGGGACGGGGCCTTACGGATTCTAATCTCGATCGGGTACATGAGCCCGAACGTCAGATTGCCGATCGTGAACGTGCTGTACTCCGGAAGGATCAGCTTGTAGATGGTGCCTTCCACCTGGACGGCCTTGTCGATCAGGAAGTTCCGGTCGAAGACCAGTTCCACCGTGGCGGACGCCGGGGAGGCGAACAGCCCGATGTAGTCAAAGTCGGAGAGATGCTTGTAGAGGTCCGTGGAGGACTGAGCATTCTCCGGGTAGAGGCTGTGGAAACAATTGCAGGCTTCGTTGACGGCGTTCGCCGTCATCGTGCTGCTGAATTCCGTCAGGAACGTGAAGACATTGTTCACGTCGCTGATGACATTCCCGTTCAGCACCCGGTTCTCGAACTCTGAGATGGCTTTCGCCTGGAGGCTGAGCGGATGGGAATATGCTTGAAGCGCCTGTTCGGACGCGGAATCGGTGATGATGGACATGGGGGGTTGTTATTCCTATTTGGATGAGGTGGGTACGTTGTACTGGGCCATGACGTCCGAGACCAGGTTCTCGAAGGTCTTCTGGTATCCGACGCCGTTCTTCGGCTGGGAGGGTCTCGCCTTGTTCACGTAAAACTCCTTGTACTCCCGGTTCATGAAATCCGTGAACCGGTTGGAGGCCGATGTGGAGGATCCGGACCAGATGCGCTCCGTCCGGGAGACGTCGTAGGCGATGAGTTTCTGGACAAGCGGATCGTTGTACATATCCTGCTGGGTGGCCCGGTAGACCAGCCGGAATCCGAACGGGTCGGAGACGATGAAAGGAAGCCCGCAGAAGTTCCCGAAGGAGCTATACGGAATGGATTCCCGTACCAGGCTGCCAGTGTACTCCCCGGTAAAGAGGTTCTGATTGGCGAACTTTCCATCGGCATACTGGTTGATCTGCGGACAATATTGCATCGCCAGGAGGTTGAAGTCCGAGAGGATGGCGGGGCGCATGTACTCCACCTTGTTGCAGATGAAGGGCATCGAGAGCTTGGCGGAGGCCTCCTGGAAGTAGGAGTTCTCGGACTTGTCCATGACGGACGACCAGTTCAATGTCGTCGGGAAACATCCGGTACATTTCGCCCATTTCGTGATGTAGCGCTGGGAGGGATCCAGGTTGAAGGTGTAGATAGAGACGGTGTAGTTCATGATCTGTCCGTCGATGTCATCCGGATATGCCAGCATGATGTTGCGGGTCACGCACCGGATGTACTCCAGCCAATAGTAGAAGATGGAGAAGATGACGCCGCCCGGCAATTCCCGGAAGGTGCAGTTGATGTTGTATCCGGCACGGGAGAAGTCGTCCTGCCCGGTGGCGAATTCCTGAGCCTCGGAGAAATACCCGCCATCCGTCTTGTCCGTCTGGAGGGAGAAATCCGGGAATCCGGAGATGGAGGTCAGAGCGTTGCATAATGGAGTCATCCACGGGGATTCCACATTGATCAACGGGCAGTTGATCGCGGCCTTCAGGTATTCATCATGATGGCTGTAGACCGGGTTGCAGAGATTGCTGTCCAGCAGCCACCGGATGGCGAACGCCACGGAGGACGAGTCGTAGGTGTCGAGCGGAAGCATCGCCTCGTTGTTCCTCAGATTGGAGGATTGGAGGCATAGCCTGGGCCGGGTGATGAAGGTCGGGCCAGCCAGCTCAATGTACGGCTGGATACGGGAAGCATGGAATTTGTCGAAACCTACCATGAAGTTCTGCAGCTGGTAGTCGAACAGACCTCCGCCGGCCGACATGGTGGCCAGGTCGATGACGGCCTTGCGAAACGCCTGCGCCTCCGCACTGGAGTTCAGGATATTATGAGCCATGGCGACGCCTTTCGCCCATGCGGCCTGGATCTTATCCAGTCCAGTGGAGCCGTCGGCTCCACGGTATCGGAGAATGTCGGCATAGCTCTTGCCTTGCAGATTGCTCGGCAGGAAGGCCTTGATATACCCGCCTATCGCCTGAAGCTGACTGGACGTGTTGGTCACGTCGGTCGACTGGGACCGCGGGGGATTTGATGCAACTTGTGCAGCTGCATCCAGAAAATTGGGGGAATCAGGCATGGAAAATACCTCGTAAAAGATAGGGGACCATTAAACCATACTATGCCGTTACCCTATACCTTATATACGTTAATAAGAACCTATTTAACCTTCAGACAAAGGATTCCAATATGCCCATACCAGGACTCCCAGCTTTGACAGGAAGCGGCACTCTGAGCCAGCTCCTGAACTTCGCCAAGAATGCCGGCACGAACGCGGCACGCAACATGGCGTCCGCCAGCATGAACTCCCTGCCGGCATACACGAAACAGACGAACGTCATGTCCCGGACCTACATCGAGGATACCATCCTCCGGGATGACATCTGCCCGCCGCTTGTCGGCGTGCTGAATCAGCTGTATGTCAGCTACATCCTCTCCGCCTTGAACATCGACACGCTATGCGCGAACGGCCAGACCGTCCGTCAGATGCTGGAAGTCGTCTCCACCGAATCCTTCGACCTGGTGGACGCCATCATGGACAAGTTCGGCTCCAGCAACTACACCTTCAGCAATGAAGACGGTGTCGTCGACCTGGAACCCACCACCCAGAGACTGCCTGTCGGCCGTCTGATCGAGCTGACCATGACCGGCGCCGTGGCCCTTGGGAGCAACTCCACGGATGTAAGCTCCAGCTATACAACCAAGAAAGACGACGAGTATTTCGAAAGAACAAGACACGGCGACACGACAAGAAGTGACGGAAGCAACGTGGAGACAACCGAACACGGAGACGATACCCGGTATGTCCCCGAGAAAAACTCGACGGCCCATGACACGTCGATCTCCACGAAAGAAACCACGACAACGTCCACCTACAACTTCAAGGCGTACATCTACGTGCAGCTGATCCCCTACGTCCTGAAGCCGGAAGTCGTCAATGGCTACATCTCGGCGAACTTCAATCCGCCGATCTCCCGTCGCTGGCAGCAATACCGCTCCGGAGAAATCTCCTTCTGGAACGATTTCGTCTTCACGAGAGACTTGATCAAGAAGCAAGCCGATGTCCTGAAGAAGGATCGTTCCGGTGTCATCTCGAACATGATGCTGTCGAACTACGGCAAGCTCTTCCGCTTTATCTCCGGTCTGATCGGCCTGAAGCCCATCTCCCACAACACCGCCAACTCCATCATGATCTGCTCGAAGGAGGCCTTCACGAAGGCCTGCAACGAAACCGGCCTGAACTTCGCCGACTACTCCCAGCGGCAGAAATACTTCACGAAAACCTGGTCCATGATCATTTGCGTCGTCGACCAGCCCTACGGCCTTGTCGACATGTACTTCAACGGTGTCAACATGAAGGGCACCTATACCTTTGAAATGCTGAACAAAGTCGGGGCGAAAGGCCAGGACTCCTTCAACCTGAAGGACATCATGAGCGCATTCTCCCAGGGCATGACACCCAAATTCTAAGGAGGCCACCTAACTTATGGAAACCATTTTCTCTAAATTGCACAATGCCATCGCCAAGATGGCCGGTCAGGCGGGCCTCGTCAAGAAGAACACCGTCAAAAAGAAAGATCTCTACGCCTCCATCGAACTGACCTCCCAGAGGCTGAAGTCCTTCACCGGCGGCTTCGAGGTCATGTCCGACGCCGACAAGCGGACATTGGCCGACCGTATCTACGCCATGAAGACCAAGTCCGACGCCCAGGCCTGCGCCGCCTACATCAACCTGGCAGCCCAGACGAGAAGCCGCACGGACTCCAGCTCCGCCTTCTCCAGCATCATCATCGCCTCCAAGGCGATCGCGAATGTCCTGAACAACTTCCTGGCGAACATCGACCTGATATTCGAAGGCGCGAACGACATCAACATCCATACGGCGAAGCTCTCCCATGTCGCGATGTTCGGCTTTATTGAGAAAGCCGAGATGTACTCCAACTACATCGTCGCTTTGCTCTACTGCATCTCCTATGAAGTCTCCGTCCACAACGGCACCCATGAACTGGACAAGCCGAAACCCTACAAGTACTCGTTGATCAACGACAAGTACGAAGAGTTCAAGACGTTCCATGACCAGATGATGCATGGCGGGCGGGAATCCTACCTGAACACGTTCAAGTCCCTGATCAAGTCCGTGGACAACATCCGCGTGGCGAACGCCGACACGGGTTCCAACCTCAACATGATCGACGACTCCCAGCTGCAGGGCTATTCCCGTGGTTTCCTCTACCAGTACTCCCTGAATCCGTTCAAATGGATCGGCGAGCAGTGGAACCTCATCCGGGACGCCGTCTACAAGAAACGGGAGGCGGAGCGTGAGGCCATCCTGACCCACATCAACTTCCTGACGGCGGAGATGAACGGCAAGGACCCGAACAGCGAAGAGTACCAGAAGTACGTGAAGGTCATCGCGGCCTACAACGAGATGGTGGCGAAGCTCGACCAGAAGATCAACGCCTACTACAACGAATGAGGAGGATCCGTCCATGTTCGATTTCGACTCATCCGCAGTTAACCGGAGCCGGTGGCTCCTGGACGGGATCGCCGTCGTGGACATCTACGCGGCATGGTACATGCTGCTCTCGATCAACCCGAACCTCCCGAAGGTGGATCCGATCCTGGCGAAGATCTACTTCTCCGAATACGGCGTCAATACGGACGGCCTGAGCGACACGGCCGTCATGACCATGGCGACGGCATACGACCGCAAGATCCGGGTCTTCTACCGGAAGTGCATCGTCCAGCGCCTGGTCGACATCATCGAGAGGTTCGCGAAGATATGCTATGATCCGAGGCTCCCGCATCGGATCACCTTGCCTGTGGTGACACGTCCCCACTTCGAGGGGATCGTGAGATCCCAGGAACCCGTCGTCATCAACGAGAACGACAAGATCATCCACCTGGTGGATGGCTTCGTCAGTTCTCTGACGGCAAATCAAGCGTACAATGTCCAATACAACCGGAACGGAACCCTGCACGGCGAAGCCGACCAGGGATTCCAAGTCGATTGCGAGGACTTTGCTACATACGTGGAGATGATACGCAAAGCGGTCGTTGGCCTTTATCGTCCCTCGGGGACCCTCGACGAGGCCCATGAGGATTGGGGTACTAAGTACCGTCGAATTGCGTCCTACATCAAGGCCTTGGTCTACATGGCCCTCCACGACGTCACCTACCTGAATCATCACGAGAACTGGGTCCGTCCACAGGACGGGTTGAAGGACACGACCACCTATCTCTATGGCAGTCCGTTCCTTCAGCTCGACAATCCCGACCGGATCTTCCAGCTGGCGACCAGGTTCATGATGGACTACTACGACCTGCAGAAGCTTTGCGTGGCTGTCCGGGGCGCAGTTCAGCCTTACGGTGGGTTAGCGATGCGGCATGCGGTTTGCCTGCTGCACAATACCAATGCCAAACTGGATCTGAAGAAAATCCCGGGATCCAGGGACACGGTATCCTTCAAATTCCTGTGCTGCCAGGAATACATCGAACGTCTTGACGAGAAACTGCGGAACATGGCGGCCAATCGGACGCAGCCGGATGGCGCCCAGATAGGAGCATCGGACGAACCATGCTGACACGACTTCAGAAACAATGGAAGGCCTACGCGGCCGTCCAGCTGAAAGCGGTGACGGCCCCGGCTTACCAGAGAGCGCCCCGGCTGAACACTGGAGCTCTCTGCATGCCGGAGTCCAAGATCCAGCAGGCTGTGTTCGAGTCGCTTGGGCTTCCGTCTATGCGACAATGCATCCAGGATGTGGCGAACGAAGCCCAGCACTATCTGGACTACCAGGACATGCTGCATGTCCGGTACCTTGGCACCTATCTGGACATGGAAAATGTCCTGAAGAGGACCTTGGAACCTGTGCTCCAGGCGCATGAGGCCTTCGAGTCCCATTACGGGCAGCCGGTGACCGCGTCGCTCTATGCGACGACGAAGATCCCCTACTACCCGGTAACGGACAGCGGGTCGTCCAAGCCGTACATCGTCCTGGAGGCTCTCGCCGACGGACTGATCCGAGACAACCCGGACACAATCCGGGGTATTGCCGCCAACTGGCTGAAAGCTGTCGTCTCAGACGGCAGGATCACGCAGAGCGTCATATTCGAGGAGTTCCTGTACCCCGTGAAACCGGCTCCTGCCAGCGAGGTGCTGCATGGCCAGGACGGAGCTCATCTTCTGAACGAGATGATGTCCAGCTCCAAGCATGCCCTGCTGACCGAGGCCATCCGGACCCGGTCAGTCTGGAAGCCTCTGAACGACAGACGACAAGGCGTCAAGGACGCCCTGGCCAGGATCCAAAGCCGGACCTTCACAAAGGACACGGTCGAGGACCTGAACAGACAGATCGCCGACTACTCGGCGATGACATTTGGTATCATGGCGGTCGCCGACATCATGACGCATATCGGACGGGCCGTTTATGAATCCGCCTATGTCATTCATAGTGCGGAAGTGGAATATGATCGAAACAACAGCAAATAAGGTATACTACCATGGCTAAGAAAGAACAAAAAGATTGGTTTGACGTTTATCTGAACGAAGAAGCCCCCGAGAACCCCACGGTCCAGCTGCCTGACGAAAACGAAAAGGAAGGCGAAGACAACGGTCAGGGTTCCGAAGCCGCCGGCGCCCTCAGCGAGGACGGCGACTCCCAGGGTATCACGAACGAGCCGCGTGGCGAGGACGAGATCACGGGTACCGAGTCCACCGAATACGACGACTTCCTGAAGTTCATGGACGAGGATGACTCGAACGATGACGACGGCGAAGGCGGCGGTGATGACGACGGTGATGGTGAAGGTGACGATGACAACACCGAAGGCGATGACGACAAAGAGAAGTCCGATCGCGGCAAAGGCAAGAAAAAGCATCCCAAGAAGAACTCCTTCAGCCTCTTCGACGAAGACGACGACACCGATGACGATGATGACGACAACGGTGACGACGATGATTCCGATGACAATGGCGGCAAGGGCGATGATGGCGAAGGCACCGATGACGGCGAAGGCAAGAACTGCGGCGGTGGCTGCGGCAAAGGAAAAGGCAAAGGGAAGGGCAAAGGCAAGAAGCCTGCCAAGAACGAAGCCAATCCGTCCGAGCCGCATGTCGACCTCCCTGACGAGAATGAGAAGCAGGGCGAAGACAATGGCCAAGGCAGCGAGGCTGCTGGCGCTCTGAGTGAAGACGGTGACTCCACCGGCATCACCAACGAACCCCGCGGCGAAGACGAAATCACCGGCACGGAATCCACGGAATATGACGATCACTTCTCCTTCCTCGATGAAGACGAAGAGGGCGGCGACAAGGGTGATGACAACGGCGATGATGACTCCGACGACGACAAAGGTGACGATGACGGCGGTAAAGGCGGAAACGCCGATGGCGACGGTGAAGGAACCGGCGAAGGCGACGACAAGAACTGCGGTGGCAGCTGCAAGTCCGGAAAGGGCAAAAAGAAATCCAAGAAGCCTGCCAAGAACGAAGGCGATGACGGCGAAGGCTCGGACGACGACGGCGCCTCCCAGAAAGAACCCACCAAGGGTCCTGATGGTGACGATGACGATGATGACGATTCCGAAGGCGATGACGACAACAAGAAGGAGGGGGACGAAACCACAGACTTCTTCCCTTTCTTGAATGAGGACGACATCGAGGAGCCCGAACTCCCCGGTGACGCCAAGCCTGCCGATCCTGTCGACCAGAATGGAAAGGAAATCAGCCCGATCGCTGATCCCGACCTGCCCAGCAATCTGACCGAACCGGTCCTGGAGCCTGTCAGCACCCCGAACGGCTATGACAAGCCCCTTGAAAACAAGAAGAACCGTGTCACGAACTTCTTCTTCAACTAATTGACCTGACGACGGCACGACCACGCTGGCGGTTTCCCGCCAGCGTGGTCCATCCGCCTTTACGTATATATTCCTAAGGTGATATGAGGACGTCTGAAACATAATCCGTTCGTGCGATTGTGGATGATCCTCATGTAACCACGAACGATGGGGTGCCAACAACCCCAAAGGAGGAACACATGTGCACCTCGTCAAGGAGGCGACAATGTTTTATCTCTTCACGGAATTGTTCCTGGGTTAAGCTAAAATAGCGCAGGAACAAAGATCCCCTATAATTGGGGAAACAACGTCAGAATGCCCGGGTGCGAATCTTCTTTTCCACCCGGGCAAGCTTTCTTTTTTCTTTTTTGCTTCACCCATCCCGGGCCATTCTATGATGTACCCGTTTATCCATACCTTTACATAAAGGAGATATTCCCACCATGTACTTTGAAAGTTCTGAAGCCATTGAATTCCAGAAAGCCGGACCCAGATCCAATAACCTTGGCGACGACATGACCGCCGTCTTCCAGGAAGTCCTGGATGTGAAAGCCAAGGCCCCCGAGTACGAACGGATACGGTCTGTCATCCAGTACTTCTTCAAGGTCGCCGGGCCGAAGCTGATCGAGGTCATCTCCCGCCACACCGGACTAAGCATGAGCATCGTCGTGCCCCAACGCCTGATATGCAATTTCGCCGTGCTGATGGAATTCGATCCGGCATGGCGCGACGCCAACATCATCATCGCCCAGTACAGCGGGTTGTTCGACAAGCCGATCAACTCCTCCGTCACGACCAGGACATATCGGACGTTGAAGGAACTCCAGGACCTCTCGGAATCCCTGAACACGAAGACCGGGCATCTCGACCCGAAGAAGATCGCGGCCCATGGATTCAAATGCAAATTGTACTTCGACATCTTCTCCGCTTTCCTGATCCAGGAGACCGGAGCAAAAGCCTGTGAACCGATGACGCCTCGAGAGATTACCGCCATCATTCTGCACGAGATCGGCCATGTCGTCACGATGATCGAGCATGCCGCCCAGACGGTGTATACGCGGACTGTCATGGAGACGGCTCTGAAGAACTTCATGAAGAACGGAAACAAGATCGACGTGCTGCAATACCTGTCCAGGTGCTTCGCCAAGAAGAAAGACGAA
>Ga0310694_10002833_pt1 | contig 17370 bp, 20 predicted proteins | sample 174DNAGHGhighgp2_FD_203884 | JGI IMG/M metagenome (GOLD analysis project Ga0310694, IMG submission 203884) | Sheep rumen microbial communities from Palmerston North, Manawatu-Wanganui, New Zealand - 1742 DNA GHGhigh gp2 (v2) (version 2) | ecosystem: Host-associated > Mammals > Digestive system... | reverse complement strand
TTAGGACTTCCTTCACTATACTTAACATCATATTTTTCATAATAATTAATGTGTGTATATAGCGAATCATCCTTATAATATAAAGATGAGCTTTCATTTAATACTAAATCATATTGGGCTCCATCTCTTAATATTTTAACACTACTTCCTTCAAGCATTCCCTTATAGGCTTTCTTTAAGGCATCCCTTCCTGACTTGGCATCTACACCATTGATTGATGTAATAATATCTCCAAGCTTAAATTGCATATCATCTGATTTATACAAATATGATACAATAAGTCCCTTAAATGTATATGGGATATTAATTGTGTTATCAACCTCTTTAGCACTGTTATAGGCTGCTATAACAGAAGCTTCAATTGATTGATTCTTCTGTATTACACCCATTTTATATATTTCTGCATCAGAGAATTCCAAATAAGAATCTGATTCAGTATATAAATATGCATTAGGGTCTAGTGATGTAGCCCATTTTTGAAATAGTGATATTCTATCATTTGAATATACAAATACACTATTCATACTACCCGATGAATTATATTCTCCTTCTACATTTATTAATGAAGAAAGATTTGTAATATCCCCTGTAGTTATGACACTATAATTTGTTCTATATAATGTAATTATTAAAATAAAAGTAAAGATTGGAATCCATATCATGAATAGGATTTTATTTTTATTTAGAAGATACTTCATTTAAATCCACACTAATTGTTTTACCAAGCTTAGTATATGTAACACCAGCAGCATCAAACATTCTACGTGATGCTATATTAGATGAATCATTTTTATATTTATCATCCATATAGACAATATGCTTAATACCTGATTGAATTATTAGCTTAGCACAATCATTGCAAGGGAATAAAGATACATACAATGTAGCTCCCTCAAGAGTTGAAATATTTGAATTTAGGATAGCATTAGCCTCAGCATGTACTACATAAGGATATTTAGTATCAAGCATATTAATATCCTTTGTATTTACCCAAGGGAATATTTCATCATCACATCCCATAGGGAATCCATTATATCCAATACCAACAATTCTTTTTTTCTGATTTACAATACAAGCTCCAACTTTAGTATTAGGATCCTTGCTTCTTTTTGCAGAAAGCAAAGCTACTCCCATGAAATATTCATCCCATGAAATATAATCATTATCCTTCATAAATATTCCTCCAATCATTTAAATATTATGGATTTAATCTATCTGGTCCACGGAATATGAACATTGCGTCCTTAATTCCTTCATTGAATATTAGCATTGTAAGTCTATCAACACCAATACCAAATCCTCCATGAGGAGGGCATCCATACTTAAAGAAGTCTAGGTAGAACTTAACATCCTTATCAAGTCCCTTCTCCTCTGCTTGCTTCTTTAAAATATCATATCTATGCTCTCTTTGAGCTCCTGTTGTTATTTCGCATCCCTTCCAAATTAAATCATATCCGCAAGGAACACCATTTTCATCACGCATGTGGTAGAAAGGACGAACATCTACAGAATATCCTGTAATGAACATAAACTCATGACCAAACATATCCTTAGAAAGCTTTTCAACCATTCTTTCTCCCTCAGTTGTAAGGTCACCCTTCTCACTCTCATCTACCTTATATCCATATCTCTTCTCAAGCTCATCATATACATCATGAAGATCCATTACTGGGAATGGAAGAGTTGGTACAACGACATCAATATCAAATAAAGCCTTAATTTGGTCTCCATATACCTCCTTAACAGCCTTAAGACCATATTGAATCATTTCCTCCTCAAGTTTCATAACATCCTTATAAGACTCTATATATGAGAATTCAAGATCTAAACCTGTAAACTCAGTCGCATGCTTACGAGATGCAAACTTCTCAGCACGGAATACTGGTCCTGTCTCAAATATACGCTCAAATCCAGCTGCCATAGCCATTTGCTTATAGAATTGTGGAGATTGTGCTAGGAATGCATTACGGTCAAAATAATCAACCTTAAATACTCCAGCACCAGACTCAGACTCAGCTCCAATAAGCTTTGGTGTATGAATCTCAATAAAATCATTATTTACAAGATACTCACGGCACTTATTAACAAATAAGCTTTGTGTCTTAAACATTAATGTGTTCTTATCTGTTCTAAGATCAATCCATCTATAATCAAGTCTTAAATCAATATTTGTTTCCTCACCCTTAGGGGCTACAATTGGTGATGGCTCAGCATGGCTTAAAATTTTAACAGTATCAGGATACATTTCCATTCCATTAAGCTTAACATACTCAGATGCCATAACCTTTCCAGTAGCCTCAATTACACTGTCAACTGTAATTTGTGCTAATACATCCTCAAGCTCAGGATGATTAGCTTTTTCAACTGTTAGCTGAAGCTTTCCTGAAATATCACGTAATACAATAAAGCACATTGCCTTCTTATTACGAATTGTTTCAACAAATCCAGCTACCTTATTAACTTCAGAAAGCTTGATATTTTTAATATTTACTCTTTTCATATTCTTTAACTCCTTTTTAATTAATGATGACAATGACTGCAAGATGAATTAGAAACTAAATAATTGTAGATATAATCATATACCTTATCAATTTCTACACTCTCCTGCATCTTATTCTCATTATTCTTTATATTAACAGTACCATTTTCAATTTCATTATCTCCAATAATTACTGTAAATAATGCATTATTCTTATCAGCTAGCTTAAATTGAGCCTTTAAGGATTTATTATTATAATCCATCTCAGAAATAAGTCCACCCATTCTGCACTTATTTAGAAGCTCAGATGACCTCTTAATAGCCTTATCACCCATGGCAATAATAAATAGATGTGACTGATAATCTTTCGCAAGCTTCTTACCTTCGCTTTCAAGAGCGAATAATAATCTTTCCATACCAAACGCAAGTCCACATGCTGGAGTATCAGGACCTCCTAGCTGTCCTACAAGATTATTATATCTTCCACCTGCACAAATAACATTTTGTGCACCAAGCTCAGCACAATCAACTTCTATCTCAAATACTGTATGAGTATAATAATCAAGTCCACGAACTAGATTCTCATCAACCTCATAATCAATATTCATAGCCTTTAGTGCCTCAAGTACCTCATTAAAGTGAGTTTTAGATGATTCATTAAGATATGTTGAAATCTTAGGAGCTTGTGTGAAATAATCCTTATGATGATCAACCTTACAATCAAGGATTCTTAAAGGATTCTTATGAAGTCTATTCTTGCAATCCTCACATAAATCATCCTCATATTTTGTAAAATAATTAACTAAAACATCCTTATATGCCTTTCTTGATTCCTCATCACCAATAGAATTAATCTTAACCTTAATTCCAGAAAGACCAAATTCCTTAATAACCGCAACTGCAGTTGCGATAACCTCAGCATCCATTAATGGAGAAGGACTACCTAAGGCCTCAATTCCAAATTGATGGAATTGACGTTGTCTTCCTCTTTGAGCACGCTCATATCTAAACATAGGTCCCATATAGAAAAGCTTTGATACAGGATTTTCTACATAAAGCTTATTCTCAATGAAGGCACGAACAACACCAGCTGTACCCTCAGGACGAAGAGTCATGTTTCTATCTCCTCTATCAACGAAATCATATGTTTCCTTTGTAACCATATCAGATGAATCATTTTGATCTCTATGGAAAAGCTCTCCAGATTCAAATATTGGAGTTCTTATTTCCTTAAAATTATAAAGCTTACAAACCTTTCTAATTCTTTGTTCAATAGAAGCCCATTTTTCACTTTCTCCAGGTAGGATATCAACTGTACCCTTTGGTTTTGCAATTGTCATAATAAAATCTCCTTCTTTAAAATAAAAACGTCCCCAAATATAAGGACGTTTAAACGCGATACCACCTTAATTCTAGTAAAACTAGCACTTAGGTCCGTTAACGCCTGGTACGATGTAGATTAATACACACTTGAAGGTGTCTTCATAGAAATATCTAATAGATTCTTTCACCATCTAATCCTCGCTATAAAAAGATATTATTCTAATACTATTCCTTCATTCGTTTTTTTATACTCTTTAATTTTAACAAAATAACTAATTATTGTAAATAATTATTTAAGAGTTTCAATAAACTTTCTAATACGCTCTAAAGCCTTCTTTAAAGAATCAATTGAATAAGCATATGAGATACGTAGGAACCCTTCTCCACAATCTCCAAATGCAGTACCAGGTACTACAACTACATGCTCAGTCTCTAAAAGCTTTGTTGCAAAATCCTCTGATGATAATCCAAATTTCTTAATATTTGGGAATACATAGAATGCACCATAAGGCTCGAAGCAATCAATTCCCATTTCATGGAATTCATGAATTAAGAACCTTCTTCTTTCATCATATGCTTCCTTCATTCTTAATACATCGTCTTCACCATTCTTTAAGGCCTCAATAGCTGCATATTGTGAATTAGTTGGAGCACACATAATACAGAATTGATGAATCTTAGTCATTTGCTTTAAAATCTCTTCAGGACCACAAGCATATCCAAGTCTCCATCCTGTCATAGAGAATGCCTTAGAGAAACCATTAATCATAATAGTTCTTTCCTTCATACCTTCTATAGAGGCAATAGAGACATGCTCTCCTTTATATGTAAGAGCTGCATATATTTCATCAGATACAACAACTATATCATTCTTAATACAAACCTCTGCTATATCAATTAAATCCTTCATCTCCATAATAGCTCCAGTAGGATTATTTGGATATGGAAGAACAAGCATCTTAGTCTTTGATGTAATTTTAGATATAAGCTCCTCTTTAGTTAATCTAAACTCATTTTCTTCCTTTAGATTAATAATAACAGGCTTTCCTCCTGCAAGAATAACCGCAGGAACATAAGCCACATAAGATGGTTCAGGAATTATAACCTCATCACCTGGCTCAAGTATTGCTCTCATTGATAAATCAATGGCCTCACTACCACCAACAGTAATTAAGCATTCCTTCATAGGATCATATGATACACCAATATGATTCTTAGTATATTTACAAACCTCTTCTCTAAGCTCCTTTAAACCAGAGTTTGAGGTATAAACTGTTTTTCCTCTTTCAAGGGCATAAATACCCTCCTCACGAATATGCCATGGTGTTTCAAAATCGGGCTCTCCAACTCCTAATGAAATTACATCATCATACATAGATGCAATATCAAAGAACTTTCTTATTCCAGAGGGCTTTAAATTAACAACCTTTTCATTTACATATTTACTCATGCTGTAATGATCATCCTTTCATCCTTTGATGATTCCTCAAGAATTGTACCATTATACTTGTACTTCTTTAATACGAAGTGAGTTGCACAGCTTTGGATAGAATCCATAGTTGAAAGCTTATTTGCAACAAAAAGTGCAACCTCCTTCATAGTTCTTCCTTCAATTAATACTGTAAAATCAAATCCACCTGACATTAAATATACAGCATCAACCTCATCAAATTTATATATTCTTTCTGCAATCTTATCAAAACCAAGTCCACGTTGTGGAGTAACCTTAACCTCAATAAGCGCAGATACCTTCTCATTATCTGTCTTTTCCCAATTAATTAAAGTGTGATAACCACAAATAATCTTTTCCTTCTCCATTTGGGCAATCTCATTAGCGACTTCCGCCTCACTAATACCTAAAAGTACCGCGGCCTCTTTTAAATCGATTCTACTATTTTTTTCAATTAATTTTAAAATCTTATCACGCATAATTAGATCTCCTTTACACATATATTAAGATTATATCACAATATATATAAAAAAATCATTACAATTTTCTATTTGTAACAATAAAAATTTCATCTTTTTCATACAATGAATCATTTTTTTGTATTGTTATCTTGATATTTTTACATTTTATTGGTATAAATATAATAAGAAAGGGTGATAAACAATGACTAGGGAAAAAGAAGACTTAAGAGTTACCAAAACTAAGAAGAGCTTAAGAAATGCAATATTAGATTTATCAGCTGAAAAATCTATAGAAAAGGTATCAGTTATTGACATTTGTGATACTGCATTAGTAAATAGAATGACTTTCTATAAATATTACCAAGATAAGTTTGAGTTATTCCATGATGCTATTCAATATTCAAAGCAAGAAATATTAGCTGATGTTCAAATGGTTGATGATAACACTAAGGAGGGAGCATTAGCAAATGCTAAGGCAGTACTTGATTCTATCTATAGATATTATATGGAGCACAGAAAGATGATATCTGGAATCACTAAGTTCTCAGGACCTGTACTTTCTGCAGCTATTGCTGAAACTGGTATGGCAGCCTTAACTAAGGCATTTGAGTTAAAGGAAGGAAACCTAAGCTCAAAATATCCTGCTGATTTAATTGCTTCTTGTGTTTATGGTGGTTTCATCGGACTTATTGAATATTCTTTAAAGAATCCTACTAAATATACAGCAGATTCTGTAAAGAACTATCTAGCAAGCCTTGAGGTAGATGTTCTAGATAGAAATTATAACCTAATCTAAAAAAAAGAGCCAACTCATTTGAGTTGGTTTTTTTATGATACAAAGTCATCCTTTTTAGTTTCTGTATATCTTTCTATTTCCTCATCCTCAGTCTCATCAATAGGGTCTAATAAATCCTTATTGAGCTCATTTGATGTAGTTTGGGCAATAGTATCAATAAAGGCTGTAATAATGTCCTTCTCCTCTTCGCTACATTCAAGATTAGGATCTCCTGTATTTATAGTTTCAAGTACCCTTGAAATAGTATCAAGGCTTAATCTAATTGATTCCTCAGATACAGTACAATAATCCTGATCTGAATATATAGTATCATATATCTTATGTAATGTTATTGATATATCATCAAAGAATCCATCAGTTCTCATAGTTCTATCAAGTAATACTTCTATATTAAGCCTTCCAAATAATTCCTTTAATGAATCAAATAGCAATCTATTATTAAATGTCATTTTTGTAGGAAGTCCATTTTCTGTAAAGAAATCCTTTAATAAAAATAACATTTGATCCCTTTGCTCCTCAGGATTTGATATAAGATAATTAAACTTAAATTTACTAAAAGGCCATCCAAATACTAAAAGTAATGGATCAATAGCCTTATTAATTCCTTTAATTTTAACAGGAATAGTCGCATTACGAGCTCTTATCTCTAAGGCATAATCCTCTTGTTTTAAATCCTTAAACATATTTAATTCCTCAAGAGTTGATATTCTTCTATGAGGAAGACCTTCAAATTTTGGATGTCCTCCAAAATGAAGGCTATAGATATGCTTGTGCATATTAATATCTACAAGCATTGATTGAATATTAGGATTTTTAAATTGCTCTACAATTTCTAAATAAGAATCATCCATAATCTTATTGCATAAATATAAAGCTTTCTCTATATTCTTTGCTTCCTTTGTTGTCGCAACGTATGGTGCATACCCATTTTTATATGTAGTAATAGTAAGATTATCTCTTCTATTTAGCTTCATATTTCTTTGATTAAAATAATTTGTTTCCATCATAGATAATTCACTTTTTGGTTTATATGAAAGGACAAATAAATTATAATCACCTTCATTTATCTCTTCCTTAGGAAGAGTTAGCATATCCTCAAGTGAGTATAATCCATCCTCGCCAAAAAATAGTGTTATTCCATAATTTGTATCTTCGCTTTTAGAAGTGAAGGCTAACGCAAATGAAATTGTACCATTATCAAATACCATTATATTTGATGAATTAAAATCATTATAGACTCCTCTTTTTTTAAGACGATTCATAAGATCCTTTATCATCATATAACTATCATAATTTAATGATAATATTTTCATTTTCATCACTCCTTTTTAAATATACATACTCTTTTTATTCCATAGCTTCTATCCTTTTGTAGGCCATAGCTTCCAATATTATTACTACATTTAGTATTTTTTTCCATTTCAAATGAAATGATACCACCACTATTTTGAAGATTATTATCATCAATTAAAGATATTATTTCATCAATATTTTGCATTGCATATGGAGGATCTAGAAATATTAAATCTATTTCTTTATCAGAAAGCCTCTTTATACAATCCTTATAATCTAGATTTAAAAAAGTAATATCATTTTCACATTTAAGCTTAATAGCATTTGCCCTACAAACATCTATCGCCTTTTTATTTAAATCATTAAGATATACATGAGATATTCCTCTAGAATAGGCCTCTAGACCCATTGCCCCAGATCCTGCAAATAAATCTAATGCAATTCCACCATCAAAAAACTGTCCTATAAGGTTAAAGATAGCTTGTCTAACCTTATCTGATGTTTCTCTTGTTGTTGGAAGATTTGTCATTAAAATATTATGATTTCTAAACTTACCTGCATTAATTCTCACAATAATCCTCCTAATCTAATGAATTAGTCTTTGATACTGCAATTCTTGTACCTTGATACTTAAATCCATTAAGCTTCTTTAAATAGCTATAAGCCTCTTGAGTGATTTCTATATTAGTACCACTCTTTCTTATTACTATATCACCAACATTACTCTTTCTTACACCAGCTGTTTTTTCCATTAGCTGTAATAATGCTTGTGGACGTAATAATTCCTTTTTACCAATATTAAGGTGAGCATAAATAAAGGATTTAGCCTGTGGCTTATTCTTTTGTTTTGAACCTCTTATTGGCTTATCATCTCTTACCTTAAGAGATACCTGCTGAATATTATTATACACCTTAGCCTTAGACATTGACATATTAATTAAGGCATTAACAAGCTCGGTTGGATCTAAGTCAAGCTTTGCAAGCTTACCAAGAAGCATTTGATTGTCCTTGATAGGACGATGAAGATTAACCTCTTCAACTATTTTATCAAGCTGTCTTAGGCTCATTTTTTCTTTTATTTCCTCGACAGTAGGAATATCACGAATAGCAATTTCACCCTTAGTATAATTCTCAATATCCTTTAATCTTCTCTTTTCAAAAGGTGTAAGTATTGATATAGAAATACCACTTTGACCTGCTCTTCCTGTACGTCCAATTCTGTGAACATATATTTCAAGCTCCTGTGGAAGGTCAAAATTAATAATTCCTTCAAGACCCTCTACATCTATTCCACGAGCAGCAACGTCTGTAGCTACAAGAATTTTAGTCATACCATTTTTAAATTGTGACATAACTCTATCACGAACATTTTGCTTTAAATCTCCATGAAGACCATCAACCTTATATCCAAGCTTATTAAGCTCAAGTGCTAGCTCATCAACCATTGATTTAGTATTCGCAAATACTATACAGTTTTTAAAATCATAAAAATCTAAAAGACGAATTAATAAATCCTTCTTAGATTCTCTTTTACACATATAGGCAACCTGTTCAATATTTTCAACAGTTAATGTCTTCTTTTTAATTGCTATATGTACTGGGTTTTGCTGATAATTCTTCGCAACCTTCTTAATAAAATCTGGCATAGTTGCGCTAAATAAGGCAGTTTGTCTTTCTAAAGGACATTCCTTTAAAATAGTTTCAAGGTCCTCCTTAAATCCCATATTAAGCATTTCATCTGCTTCATCTAAAACAAGAGTCTTAATATGATTAAACTTAAGTAATCCTCTATCCATTAAATCAATAATTCTTCCTGGTGTACCAACTACAATTTGTGGCCTATTCTTTAAGGCCTTAATTTGTATTTGATATGATTCTCCACCATATACAGTTACTATTCTTACATTCTTCTTATATTTAATAAGCTTTGTAAGCTCACCAGATACCTGTAGACCAAGCTCACGAGTTGGACATAAAACTAGGGCTTCAACATTATCTGATTTAGGATCTGCCTTCATAACAAGAGGAATTCCATAGGCAAATGTTTTACCTGTTCCTGTCTGTGCCATTCCTATAACATCAAGACCTTCAAGCATTGGTCCTATAGCCTTAGCTTGAATTTCTGATGGCTCATATATATTAACATCATTTAATGCGTTAATTATTTCTTCTGATACATTTAATTCTAAAAATTTATTTTCCATTAATTATTATTCCTTTACACAAAATCTTACAAATTATATCAAAATAGAGCCTATATTTCAAGTATAATGAAAAAGGAATGATATTAATCATTCCAAATCACTTTTATAATCATTTATAAAAATAGTGCCAGGATACGTGAAGAACAATATCTTCAAAAACAGGCTCTCTTTTTGTTAGCTCTTAGGATTCCTACAATAATATGCAGGCATTCAACACAAGCTATACCTCAAGCCAAATTACTAATCTTTGGGTTCCACGGCTTATCCTAGCATGACTAGTATAACATAGAACTTCCCTTTGGTCAACTTTTGATAAAAAATATCAAACAACCATATCCTACAAAGACTGTAGTATGTTCAACTGCGTCAACTAATGGCGGTTCACTAGATGGTTGTAGTTGATAATAACTTCTAATTTACACCCTAGTTATATATTCTTTTAAAAGATTTAAGGCTTTTACAAATCCATCCTCATTCAATTCACATACAAAATCATCAAGACCAATTTTCCAAATCCATATTGTCGGTTTAAAATCACCATAGCAATCAATTTTAAGATAAGCGGTATTGTTTTTCTTTTGATAAGTATATACGCTTATTAGTTCATGTTTCGTATCAACACTCACAGAACAATTTAATAACTCGGATATATTAATATCCTTTACTCTCCTATTCCAATACTCAAATGCTTCTTTATTATTCATAATTATGCCTCTGAATACCATACATGGATTAAATGTCTAATATCATGAAAATGATAAAAATACCCTGCTGAAAGTTCACCATGAATTTCAGGTTTTGTACTGAAAATTCCTCCTAAAACATATGCTAATTTGGCAGCATCGACTTTATATCTAGTGTATATGCCTATCTTATTTTTCCCGACGTTTTCATTTTTTAATAAATCAGCAATACTTCTTAATATATCATTCATATTTGTGTATGAGATAACATTTATTCCAAATGATAACGCGTTAAAATAACCACAATAAGATAATATACTAAGTGCCTCAACATAATTCAATTGATAAGCCTCGTTAACAACTAATGAATTATCTCTTAAATATGCAATATAATATACTCTTGCCGAATTATTAATATTTTTGATTAAATCAAATGATACAATTTCCTCAAGTCTTTCAACCAGCTTAGATTCAGCTAAATTATCAAGCGCCTCTGCTCCTATGCTAGCAGCTAGGTATGTACCAGCAATTGCTGTACCTGCTATCAATGTTCCCTCTAAAACTGCACCTACAGCGGCACCTACACCAGGAGCAAAGGCTAATGTTGCGCCACCACTTGCGACAACAGATGCTCCATATATGACAGCAACTGCACCAACGGCTACTATAACAGGGGCTGTTTCTTTAACAACTTCTAATGTTGCTTCTGCTACATCTTCTATAGCATTTTTAACACCCTTGCATGCTGATGATGCCTTCTTTAAAACCTTTTTAAACAAGCCACAATTTTCTATTCCACTTTGTGTAAAATCGCTTAATAATAACAATTCACCTTCATATTTAAATACTATATCGATTTTATTATTCTCATCATAAAATGGAATTCCTTTAATTATTTCGGATTCAGTCTCGTTATTGTCATCTGAAACTTCTACTTTCAATACAAAAACATTCTCTTTTCCATCATATTCATAATCAAAATGAATTGTTGAATAATCATCTTCGCTAAGACTAACTAAATCTATCCTTGAACTATTATAATTCTTATCTCCTGAGAATGTAACAACACTATCTTCAACCTTAATCTCAGCATTATAATACGAATTAAAGATTGATTCAGCATCAATATTACTAGATTTTACTTCAACATCCCTTACTGGTGCATCGATGCTATTATTGCCACCATTATTACTTGTTAAGCATATTGCAAATAATGCAATAATGCACACACTTATTAAAATACTTAATCTTTTTATTAACCCTCTCATTTTACTCTCCTATATATTCTTTTACTATTCTTACTGGTATAGAATATGCAAATCCATAATTAACATTATTGGATAAATCCTTTGTTCTAAATGTAGTGATTCCTATTAGTCTTCCTTTCTTATCTAATAAGGCTCCACCACTATTTTCACTTGCGATATCTATATCAGCTTGTATTACTCTTCTTGATATAATTAAAAAACTTCCCCTCTAACAAATGTTATACGACAAGTTAATTGTACCCTATCTTATAGGGTAATACAAGTTATGTATCAAAAGTTTTACAATAATTTCGCTAATTATTCTAAAACTTTATAATACGTCTATCTGTAAAATCAAACATCCATAGCCTATAGAGACTGTAGTATGTTCAACTGCGTCAACTAATGGCACTTCACTAGATGGTGGTAGTTGAATAATAACTAGTAATACACTATTTTTTCTTACTTTCATTCATTACATAAACTTTTCTTTGATTGGTTCAAAATCGTAATTTTGATCACATAATTTTTTAAATTCTTCAAAGCATTCAAAGTAAAAATCCATTTGTTTTTGTGAATCTTTTTCAATGAAAGGTATTAGTTGCACGAAACTCATACCATTATTAAAGCGTAATTTCCTTTTTATTATTTCATCACTATTTTTTATTACTTTGAATTGTACAAAAAAATTAAAATATTTTTGATAATTCATTAAAAAATCATCATTTAAATTATTCAATTTTAAGCAAATAATAAACCCAGCTATATATAGATACAATCTATCTATCTCACATTTACCAATATACATCCCTGGTCTTTTTTTAATCAAATCAATCAAATCAACTAAATTCATCATTTAAAAATTAGTTCTTAATATTTCAAAGAACTCTTCTCCTCCTAAATCATTAATCCATTGAGAATATGGTACTCCTGTAGGATTCAAATTATCAAAAACATACCCATCAACTTCTATTCCACAGTGATATCCATTTGTCGATATATCAGTTTTTAAATTATCTGAATAAATATAGTCACTTGGATAATTTGTTCTAATCTCAATTTTTTCTCCAGAAATACCATTTTCTTTCATTTTAGACTCTAATTCACTTTCAAATTCTTTGCATTTGTAGTTTTCTTTATATTCATCTGATACTTCATCAGATAAATCCTTCGTCTTTTCTTTATCACTTTTTTTGTTATTATTATCATCTGGCATTTGTGGACTTGCTGACGAAGTTGATTCACCATCAAATAAATCATCGATAGTTTCATGTAAATCTTCCTTAATTCCATCTGCATAAGCGAAAACCGCTTCAGTATAACCAGAATAAACGCTTGTGGCTGCTGCCACTGCACCAGCAGCTAACCCTGTAGCTAATCCTACAGAAGCACCTGCTACAGCTACCTCACCAACTACAATAATTGCAGGTGCAGCCGCAACTACTACCGCAGTTACAACTACTGCTGTTGCTATCGCTGGTGCTGCTGCTACAACTACAGCGGTAGCATCAACTGCCACATCAACAACTGTCTCTACTACATCTTTTGCAACACTCTTTACTGTTTTACATAATTTCTTAAACCATTTACATTCTTCTATTGAAGATAAGCTACCAAGATCTGATAATAATATCATCTCTCCATCACAATCAAGTACTGCATCTATATTTCCATCTTCATTTGTAAATGCTACTCCATATATTGTTTCTGCTTCTAAATAACCTAATTCATTGTCCATTGATGCAGTTATTGAAATAATATTTGTATCAGCAGCATACACTATATCAAAATCAATGAAATTATCATTTCCAACTGATACTTCACTTAAATTATTAATGTTCTCAAAATCTTCTCTTGTAATAAGCTTTTGAGCTTCAAGTGTAGTTACATTATCATTTGTTTCAATATTATATGAATAAAATATTGAATCAAGTGACACACTTGTATCAATAATATTTACATCTCTTACTGGTGCATCGATGCTATTATTGCCACCATTATTGTTTGTTAAGCATATTGCAAATATTGCAATAATGCACACACTTATTAAAATACTTAATCTTTTTATTAACCCTCTCATTTTACTCTCCTATATATTCTTTTACTATTCTTACTGGTATAGAATATGCAAATCCATAATTAACATTATTGGATAAATCCTTTGTTCTAAATGTAGTGATTCCTATTAGTCTTCCTTTCTTATCTAATAAGGCTCCACCACTATTTCCACTTGCGATATCTATATCAGCTTGTATTACTTTTCTTGATATCTCATTGTAAATAATATTTACCTCAGGTACACTTATTATTCCCTGGCTTATACCTATTCCATAATTTGATGTATTACCTATAGCATATACATTATCCCCATAAGTATATGTATCTTTTGAAAAAGATATTGGACTATATTTTATATCATCTTTGATTTTTAATATAGCTAAATCAAGCTCATTATTCATTTTAACAAACTCTGCTTCTTTATATTCTTCATCTTTAGCAAATCTTATTTCATATGCATCAAATGTCTTTATTTCTCCAAGTGTTGTATATGATACAACATGGGCATTAGTTATAAGATAGCCATCGCTAGAATATATAACTCCACTACCATATGATTCTCCTACATCTGAAGTTGAAGCTTTTACTTCAACAACTGAATCAATATTGTTTTTAAATATTTCAGTTGAATCAATAGGTTTATTATTGCCTATAATTAAAGTGATAATTATACCTGTTAAAACAATACTATTTATTATTGATAATATCAAAATAGTTATATAACTTTTCTTCATATAATTAAATAACTTTTCCTCCCTCCACAATTATACGACAAATTAATGTTACCTTATTTTATATGGTAATACAAGTTATGTATCAAAAGTTTTACAATAATTTCACTAATTATTCTAAAACTTTATATTAAAATTAAAAAATCATCTCATTTAAGAGATGATTCTTCTATTAAGTCTATTTGTAAAATCAAACAACCATATCCTATAGAGACTATAGTAAGTTCAACTAATGGCGGTTCACTAGATGGTTGTAGTTGATAATAACTTCTAATACACTATTTTTTCTTACTTTCATTCATTACATAAATCTATCTTTGATGGGTTCAAAATCGTAATTTTCATCATATAGTTTTTTAAATTCATCAAAGCATTCAAAGTAAAAATCAAATTGTTTTTTTGTATCACTTTCGGCAAATGGGATCAATTGTATATAACTCATACCATTATTAAAACGTAATTCTTTTTTCAAATCTTCATTTACCTTTTCTAAAACTCTACTTTGTACAAAAAAATTAAAAAATTTTCTATATACATTAGTAAACTCCATATCAATACCATTTGCTTGTAAACAAAAAATAAATCCACCTGTAAATAATTCTAAACAATTCAAATCATACTTTCCTACATACATTCCAGGCCTTATTCTAATTCTATCTATTAGCTCTTTAAAATTCATATTATGCTTCTAATAATATCAAAGAAGCCCTCACCTCCTAAATCATTAATCCATTGATAATATGGTACTCCTGTAGGATTTAGATTAACGAATACAAAACCATCAACTCTTATTGCTTGATGTATTCCATACCAATTTTGCAAATAATTAAAAACAGTTGATGTTTTCATTTAATAATATTATCTTATATAATGCTATTTTTTTAATTCATCAGCCATCATTTGAAAATTATAGTCTTTTTTATAATACAAATAAAAAGCATCAAACAATTCAAAAAAGAGCATAATTTGATTACTATTATTTTTCTCAACAACTTCGATTAATTTTACAAATCCTCGCCCACCATTATATTCTAGATCATTTTTATAGTCTTTATATTTATCGTCATTTAACAACTTATAGTTCACAAACCAACTAAAATATTTTTTAAAGCAATCATCAAAATCATCATTAATATTATTGACTTCTAACGAAAATAATGCACCATCTATAAATTTTTCTATATTATTTAATGTTACCGTTCCTATATAATTACCCGGACGTTTTCCTATAATAATAATTTGTTCATATAAATTCATTCTTTACCACTGTGCAATAATCCTAAGAATATTGTACATATCTCCTTTTTTCTAATAAGGCTCCACCACTATTTCCACTTGCGATATCTATATCAGCTTGTATTACTTTTCTTGATATAATTAAAAAATTTTTACCTTATATAATTTCACTAATAAAACTATCTTTATTTATTTCTATTTTCTTTATTAAATTCTCAAGTTCTATAGAATGTAGTCTTAACGCATACTGTTTTAAAAACTTAATACAATTATTATATATTATATCCCTATCACATACTTCAAAACCACTTATGACATACCAGTCTTTTAGCATTGAAATATCTGCCGACTCTCCATCGTCAATAATTCTCATATCTCCAAGTAGTAACCCCAAATCATCAATTTTATTTTCAAAATACTTCTTTTCCAAAAATGAAAATAATTTCTTATATATATCCAAAGATTCCATAATAATTCTCCTACTTATTTAGTCCTGCGATAGTTCTATACTAAAATCATCTTTTTCAAAATTAAACTCTATTAAAACTATATTTCCATTTTGCATACCAGTATTTATAATACTACCTTTTAAAGTCAGTGTGGAATATGAGAAAAGAATATCTATTAATTGAAACTTCTGTTTTAATGCAATAAAATCTGAGAATTCAATAATGCTACCTTTAATTTTTCCATTTTTTATAGAATATTGATATGAATTTATATAATCAAATGGTTTATTTCCAAATTTGATTAACATTTTATATGTTTTTTGAGAATTGAAATTATTTTTTTCAAAAACCACTTCTATCGCATTGCTAATCATACTATAATCGCTAGCAATAGAGTCATGTAATTCATTACAAAAATCAATTTCATTTATTGTTTTTTTATTTACTTTTAACTCCATTTAGACACCACCCATTCTTATTAATTTATTTATTGCAGTACTATCTATAAAATGTTGTTTATATATAATATGTCAAAAAAGAATCTCAGTTTGAGATTCTAATTACATTAATATAATATTAGCCTATAATAGATAAAATTAACCAGATAATTCCTAATACAACAGCACAAATACCTACAATTAGTTCAACAATATCACCCTTAAGGCTATTAGTCTTAGATATTCTTCTATTAATTTGAGTTAAAAGTATCGCATCAATTCCAAATAGAATAAAAACAACTGGAATTGTTATATCTGAATTAATCCAATCCTTATCCATAATAAAAATTGTTACAAATGTTAACATACCAAGAGCAAACATAATACCTGTAACTACATATACAAGTCCTTTAAGTACTCTAACTATTCTTTTATTTCTTAGATTTTCCTCATAAAAATCTCTTTTAGCATTTTCAACCTTAGCTTTATTTTCTTCTTTAGTTTCATGCTTTAATTCATTTTG
>Ga0310694_10002832_pt1 | contig 17371 bp, 11 predicted proteins | sample 174DNAGHGhighgp2_FD_203884 | JGI IMG/M metagenome (GOLD analysis project Ga0310694, IMG submission 203884) | Sheep rumen microbial communities from Palmerston North, Manawatu-Wanganui, New Zealand - 1742 DNA GHGhigh gp2 (v2) (version 2) | ecosystem: Host-associated > Mammals > Digestive system... | reverse complement strand
TTCACCCTCGGTGATGAAGTGTACACCCAGTTCGGGATGAGCCTCAATCACTCGCTTGACACAATCAGCCAGCTGGCTGGCATCAGTGCCCTCGGGATAGGAGAGCAGATAAGGAATGTTATAGATTGTAGAAGCTGGTTTCTTCAAGCAATCGAAGTAGACACCTGTCTGTGCGTAAGACAGCGGGGCACTGGTCCGTGCCTCTCGAGACGAAGTCAACGAACCCTGCACCTCGGCTTGGCCAGAAAGCATGAGTTTCAGAATCTCGTTCTCGATCGACTGGATCGTTCCGGTTTTTACCAGCCCCCTCGAGTCAAGTGCTACACCAAATCGTTTGTTGATCTGCACCGCCAGCTTAATGGCAGTGATGGAGGTCAATCCCACATAGCCCAAGACAGTCGTCACGCCAAAATCGGTCGTATTGACGATGTCGGCAACCATCTGGTGAAGTTCCTGCTCCAGTACATTCATCGGCACGTTGCTTTCCTCGATAGCAGCGGCAGCTTTCTTCTCGGGCTTGGGCAAAGCCCGCTTGTTCACCTTCTGGTTCTGGTTCAGAGGGATGGCATCAATCTGCATTGTCACGGCAGGTACCATGTAAGGCGGTTTCTGGTCCAGGATGAAGTTGTTCATCGCCTCGATGTCAACTTGCTCGTCGCTCACGACATAGGCTGCAATGAACTTTCCGCCAGCCTCCTCGTCAAAGGCCTGTACTGTGGCGTCCTTGATGCCGGGGAACTCACGGATGATGCTCTCCACCTCCTTCAGTTCGATGCGGAAACCGCGAATTTTCACCTGCCCGTCACGACGGCCCACAAACTGAATGTCGCCGGAGGGCAGATAGCGCACGATGTCGCCCGTGCGATAGACGCGCGCATATTTGGCATCACTGGTGAAAGGGTTGTCAATATAGACCTCGGCCGTCTTCTCGGGACGGTTCAGGTAGCCACGGCTCACCTGGGGACCCGATACCCACAACTCACCAGCCGCACCCACGGGCAGACGATGGCCCTGTGCATCAACGATGTACAGACGCATGTTATCCAACGGCTTGCCGATGGGAATTTCTTTCATTTTCTTGTCCACAAGATAGGTGGTCGTGAAGATGGTGCACTCGGTCGGGCCATAGCCGTTATAGAAACGATAATCCTGGGGAGGCGTGAGCGTAGCCAGTTTCTCGCCACCCGTCGAGAGATGGAGCAGCGAATGATTCTCGATGCTGGTGGCAAACTGATAAGCCACCTGTGTGGTCATGAACGAGTGCGTAATGTGGTTTTGCTCAAAATATTCATTGAGCGCGATAAGATCCAAACGCAATTCCTCGGGCACGATGTGCAACGTGGCGCCACAGGTCAAAGCCGGGTACATGTCCATCATGCAGGCATCAAAGCCATAGCTGGCATAAGCGGCGACCCGATGCTCGGGTTTGAGGTCGTAGTAACGCTGGTACCAGGAGCAGAAAGCGACCAGATTGCGATGGGTCAGCTGGCAACCCTTAGGCACACCTGTCGAGCCTGACGTATAGAGCAGAATGAACAACTGATCAGGGTTAAGGTCAATACTCGGAGCGGGTTGCATGGGCAGTCCCATGATATCGCTTGTCATGAGTGCCTCACCCTGGTACTCGTTGACGATGGGACGCAACTGCTCGTCAGCAATTAGCAGCTTGGCACTGGCATCCTGCATCATGAAGTTGAGGCGCTCTTGTGGATAACTGGGGTCGAGCGGCTGATAGGCACAACCTGCTTTTAACACACTAAGCGAGGCAATAGCCATCCACTCGCAACGGGGAATGAGCACCGAGACCACATCTTCGGCACCGAGGCCCTTGGCAGCGATATATGCTGCCAGGCGGTCACTGATGGCATCCACCTGGGCATAAGTGAAGTGCTTGTCCTTGAACACGACAGCCAGGGCATCGGGGGTTGCCTGTGCCTGACGGCGGAACATCGATACGATGGTCTGAGTGTCATCATAGTCCACGTCGGTGTGATTGAAGCTGTCAAGCGTTGCTACTTGACCAGCGGTAGCGATGTTGATGTCACGCAGCAGTTCCCGGGTGAGGAAACCCTCGATCACAGCCTCATAACTCTCAAGGATCTGGCTGATGAACTCACGTGAGTACTCGTTGGAATTATACTCAGCCTTGGCCTGGTACTTGCCATCCTGAATGAATACCTTCAGATAGAATGAGGCATCCAGCGTGCTATTGCCCAGACGGACGGTCTTCATGGGCATTCCACCCATCGACTCGTTGTCGAAGAGCTGGCCATGCCATGCAAACATCGAGTTAGTCTGAAGGTTGAGGTCGGTCATCACATCGGTGTAAGTGTACACTTCATGCTGGCGGCAACCACCCATCTGAGCCTGTCCCTGCTGCAGCATGTCGAGCACAGAGGTTTCGGGCGTGAACTTGGCATAGACCGGCAAAGTCTTCACAGTCATACCCACTGAACGGGCAAATCGCTTGTCGGAACGTCCGTTATAGACAGTCGTGAACAATGATTCAAGCTCGTTATTGAATTTTGCCAGCAGGAAAGAGTAGGCGGTGGTGAAAAGTGTGCTCTTGTATATTCCATTGTCGGCACAGTAGGTTTCCACGCGCTTCATGTCAATATCCAACGTGCGCAACATGCTGTCCTCGCTGTGCTCGGGATTTTCCACATCGGGCATGAACTGGGTGAAAGTGTCGCTGCAGTCAAAGTTGGCAGCGTACCATTGTTTTGCCTCTTCAAAGGCCGGTGTCTGGCGCAGGCTCGCTTCATTCTCGGCAACCTGCATAAGCGTCAGCTGCTCGGGAACGATGGATTCGCCACGATAGGCCCTGTCGATGTCTTGCAACATGATCTGCATCGAGGTCCCGTCAACGATGATGTGATGGTAATCCAGAAACAGATAATAATGGGCATCATCGCGCAACAGATTGACATGGAACAAGCGTCCTCCATCGAGGGTATAAGGCTTGACCAAGCGAGACTTCTCACGTTGAATGTCGGTTATATCCTCGATTTTAAGTGACCATTTCTCGTTCTCGATGTCAATGGTCTGGACGGGATTGCCGTCACTGTCCAACTCGATGCGAGTGAATAACGTGGGATGGGCCTTGAAAGCCGTCTCGATGGCAGCGAGCAAACGCTCACCGTCCAGCGAACGATCAAGCACATAGATATAGGGCAAATTGTAAAAAGGCTCGCCCTTGTGGCTAGCACATTCCACATAGATGCCGAGCTGGGAAGTTGATAACGGTGCTGATTTTTTCATATTTTTGAATGTTGTTTAATTACCATTTTGTAGAAAAGATTCGCGGAGTAACATTAAGTGAAATCCAACTCCAGCGAAGGATGTTGTTGTGGGAAGAGCGCTTAAGCTTTTTCATGGTCTCACTGCCCTTCATCCACGATCCACCGACCGAAAGACACACATCCCGAGATAGAGAATAACTGGCCTGCAGTTCAATCTCATGCCCCAGCGTGCGTTTCATGTCAGGCAGATTGGTAGCGATAGCCAAGTAATGGTAGCTGCCATTGATGGTCAGTCCTCTTAACGGAGAGTATTGGCCACCGACATACACATTCTGGAGACCGGGCGTGAAACCGTTTAAATAGGTGCTGACATAGAAGAAGTCCATAGCGCCGTAGAACTGATGATGGGCACCATAAACCGTACTGAAACCCCTCAGCACATCGTGGTGCACCATTCCCAAGCTCCCCTTGGACGGTACGGCAAAATACTTGTCACCGCTCAGGTAGTCATAGCCAACAGTGAAGCTATAGTTGGACTTTGGCTTAAAGGTCACCTTGGCACTGGCCATCCAGGCATCGATTTTCATGTCTTCCTCATTATGGCCGAACTGGTGATAATAGGCCGCCGACGCCTGCCAGCAATCAGGATTAAACGAGACGAAGCCACCCAGTAGATGCTGAAACCTGGTCACCCCTTTATCCTTCTTGCCAATAGCTTCGGGGGATTCATCTTCCCCCTGCATGCCGATGTTCATGAACAGCAATGAGGCGCCCAACGGGAACTTGGGCAGGTCATAATGATACCACACGGTCTGCATCGTCTTATAGGGCTGCGCTCCATTGACGTAATAGCTACTGCCGGTCATCGCGCTGGAATTCTGATTATAAGCAAAGATGGCATGGGCCTTGTGGCCATGCCCCTCATATCCCACGCGCAGCACGTCGTGGGACTGAGAAGCCATTGCCCAATCATCCGAACCAATGATACGTCCGTCATCATAACTGAGCGCGACACGACCGACCTGTGCAAACAGTCCTTGACGCGAAGTGAGCTTGACCCAGGTCTCATATAGGTTAAAAGCGCCCTTCCCTGCTTGCCCCCACACACCTGAGTGCTGTGGAGTCACACATGCCTCAAGCCAGTCACGTTGATAGTTGATAGCAAGACGCGTGCGGCTCAGCAGGAAGTTGGACTTGGGAACTTCACTGGAGCCTTCTTCGGTCTCTTCCACATCTTCATCAACAGTTATTCCGCCATAGCGCATCTCTCCACGCCCCATGAACTGCAAGTCGATGCTCAGCTTGTTGTTCTTAGGCGGAATGGAGTCTCTCGCAGTGTCGGCCATTGCCTGCAACGCGATCATTGACAGCAATGCCAACATCCAGTTCTTCATACAGTAGCGATTCATGGCCTCTCACCAGGATTACTCCATCTCAAACAGGGAGATGAGTCCAGTGAGCTGGAGCACGTTCTTGATGTCATCGTTCACGTGACGCAGTATCACCTTGCCACCACCGGCCTTGGCACCCTTGAGAATGCTCAGCAGGATGCGCAATCCACTTGATGCGATATAATCGAGTTTTTCACACTCGATGACGATTTCACGTCCATCGTTCTGATACAAGGGTTGCAGGGTCTTCTCTACCTCGATGGCAGCTGCAGTGTCGAGTTCTCCTTCAAGAGTGGCAATCACTTTGCCTTCTAATTCTTCAACGGTTGTTTTCATTGTAGTAATATTATAATTATTTAATCTGTTTTGTTAATGTCAATATGTTCTTTCCGGACACGCGTTCATAATTGATGGAATCCATCAGTTCACGCACGAGCAGAATGCCAAGGCCACCAATGGGTCGTTCCTCGGCCGTGAGCGTGGTGTCAACATCGGCGGCACGAGTAGGATCAAATGCCTTGCCATCATCGGAAATGATGAACTTGATACTGTGCCGAGTAGCACAGGCGACAACCGTGACATCACCATGAGAGCCAATAGGATAGGCATAATTCATGACGTTTACCACGGCTTCCTCAACAGCCAGCATGAGTTGTGACACGAGAGAAGGCTCAAGGTTTAATCTATTGATTACCGTTTTGACAAAAGCATTGAGTTGAGGCACCTGTTGCACGTCGTTGGCCAGAGTTATCGATTCATCCAGCAGAATCTGATCATCAGCCAGATGGTAATGCACGGCAAGCATCGTCAAGTCATCACTCTGAGGCGCAGCGAAAGTGAAAAGTTGAACTTCCCGTAACATGTCATTCATCAACTGAACGGGTTCTATCGAGCCATGCTCCAGGCTCTGCCGTGCAGCTTCGATGGTGCGTTCAAAGCCAAACAAGCCATGCTTGGCATCGCGCGCTTCGGTCAAGCCGTCGGTGTACAATAGCATCACCGCATCATGCGGCAACTGTATCTCTTGCTGTTTATAGACGTGATCATCAAACACGCCTACAGGGATGTTGGCGTCAACCGCCAGTTTCTGGATGTCATTGATGAAGAGCAGCGGGGCGTCATGACCAGCATTACAGTATCGCAAGCGTCCCGTGGGCAAATCGAGCACACCGATGAACATCGTGACAAACATGTTGAAATTGTTGCCTTCACAAGCCACCTTGTTGATGGCCTGCATGATGCGTGCAGGGTTGCTCTCAAGCTGTCCCAAACTGCGGAAGTGGGAATGCACAACAGCCATTACCAGCGACGACGGCACACCTTTACCGCTCACATCACCGATACAGAAATAGAGTTTCTCGTCGCGCAGGAAATAGTCATAGAGGTCTCCCCCGACCTCCAGTGCGGTAATCTGCCGTCCACTCACGCTGACATCATTGCGCATGATGTCATGCTTAGGCAACATCTCGGCCTGAATGTTCCGGGCAATGCGGAGTTCGCTGTCGGCGCGTTCCTTCTGGAGGTTAGACGTGTGCAATCGTCGTTCATTGCGGTTAAAACGATACATAATGAAGCCCAGCAGGGCAACACCGCCAAGCAACAAGAGGACAAAGTGGCGGCGCACATCCTTGAGCTTACCATACACCTCGTCGTCATAGCACACCATGACGACTTGCCAATGTGGATTTCCACGCATGAAGGCATAGTAGGCATATCCTAATGAGCCGTCTTTGTCATGGAACTCAATGACCTTGCAATGCCCGGTACTGCTGGGTTCCCGATGGAAGGTGCTGTCATTAATCATTCTGACCACTGCATCGACATCGCTGCGATCGGCATGTATCGTATCGGGTCGCGAAATCAGGTTCCCTTCGTCGGTGAGTAACAGGAAGTAAGAAGACGGGAAACTGTGGTGGATATTGTGGGCATTGAGGGTGTCGATGATTCCTTTGGTAGAGAGATCTATACCGAAAGCGGCAACGACACGTCCCTGGTCATCAGTAACCGGAATTGCATAGGTCGTTACCTGTTTCCCACTGGCCAAGTCATCGATATAGGGATCGCTCCAAGTGGCAGTTGCGCCCTCAACAGCCTGATGATAGAATTCGCGCTTGGTATAATCATGACCTGTCTCGGTCAATTGGGAAGTGACTATTGTGGTGTCGATACGATAGGCTGCAGGTTCATAAAGACTTGGTCTATCGGGATAATAATCGGGAACAAAGGCCACAAAACTGCTCATCACGTCGTTGTTCAAGAGTACCAGATGATTGATGATGCCGTAAATCGAATCCGGATCATTCAAGCACCGACGGACATCCCACGCCTTGTTTTTCAGCAGTTTCTCGTGAGACTTGATGATGCCGCGAACACGCATTGACTTCATCGTGAGCTCGCTCTCGACGCGGATGTCAAGTTGAGTTTCCATCAATTGACGGGTATAGCGGTACTGCGCTAGGGAGATCAATTCAACAAGTAGTGCAGCCAACAGAATCAACCCCACGGCAGCAATCCGTTTCCAGTGATGACGCAGCCTTTCTCTATGTAACAAGTTCTTAAACACTCTTATTTGAATTATCGAGCTGTTAATGATTGTATCTTATTAATTTGCAAAGATACGTTTTTTTACAATATGGCAAAGACAGTTACAAACAACTTGCCACAAATTAGTCCAACAACCGATTTTTTGAAAAAATGCCAATTAAAACTCAAACAGTCTACTGCCAGTCGTTGAAAGTGCGGCTCACATCGAGGAGATGGTCACGGTGCCTAGTAACTCGCTCGTCGAAAGCATCCTGGCACTGGCGCACTAGAACATCGGGAAAGGAATCGGACAATGCCAGCCATGCAAAATTGCGAATCACGCTAACGGCCTGTATTTGCTCGATTCGATGCTCTAGTTCGGCCTGTGATGTATTCTCAAAGTAGTAGGTTATCATGCGGTTCCATATTTCTTGCCCGAGCGGTCTTGTCAAGCCAATGATATCCTCGTAGGGGCCCAGCAGTGAAACCATCGATGAGTAAGCATGTCCCAAATCAATAAGAGGATGGCCATATCCCACCTCGCCCATATCGATGAGCATGAGCTCTCCAGACTGCTGCACCATAGCGTTCTTGGTTTGCAAGTCGCAATGCAGCAAGCGGTTATCCTTGGGGATTTCATCGGCTATGCTCAAGAGGAGATCGATGCTGGACTTGTCGAAATAGCGGCTGATGTGGCGAATGGCACCCATCTCACGCTCCAGGGCACTGGGAATAGCGCTGCCCAGAGGCACATGAATCGAGTGCAGCTGGCGGAACAAGCCGGCATAAAGGCGGGCAAACTCGTCGATGCGTTCAGGCTCACGCCTGACACATGCGCTCAAGGTGTCGGCCCGTAGCAATTCATACACCAAACCTAGCCGCCTGCCCACCTGCACAATGTCAAAGGAGATGGCCGTGGGCATGCCCAGGATAAAAGCCTCCTTCGACAAGGTGATTTCGGTTTTCAGCTCATCCATCGTCGTTTCTTCTCGAAAGACCTTGATAATCGTGTCATCGTCGATGCGATAGACGGTTCCTACCCCACCCACGCCGATGATTTCGCAGCCATCGACGCTCAGGCGACGCAAAGCCTTCTGGATCGGTATAATCTTGGTAAATCCCGTCACATCAAACACCTGGTAGACAACAGGAGTCGCCTCGATGATGGAAAAATCATTGTAACGCTTGGATAAATCCAGGAGGATGCGCAATCCCGAGCTTGAGATGTAATCCAGACGGCCGGCATCCAGCACGAGGCTGGTTACCGTGCCACACTCGGCAAGCAAGCGGTTAACATCGGCCACGACACTGGCACTGGCGGCAGTATCCAGCCTACCCTCCACAGCCATCACTACACGCCCGTTATTATTGGTCACTTTTACTTCCATGCTCTATCGGTATTAATCAATTTGGTTTTAAAACTAGTGTTAATCATTGGAATTAAGCCTCTTGCTCAACGTCAAGATATTACGGTTATCCACACGACGATATTCAACGCAATCCATCATTTTACGCACAAGGTGGATGCCCAATCCTCCCAACGGACGTTCAGTCGCGCCCTGGTTGATGTCGGCCTGGCTATGCATCGTGGGGTCAAACGGTTTGCCTGTATCGGTGATTACCAACTCAAGGCGCTGAGTATCGGCTATGGCGTCAATCCTTATTTTGCCCCTGGTCCCCTGTGGATAAGCATAATTCATGATGTTGACTACGGCCTCCTCGATAGCCAGGCTGATCTGCATCGTTGTCACATCATCAAGACCCGCATTGCGACTGACATCTTCAATAAACGATGCCATACGGGTAATCTCCCTCACATTGCTGTCCAGAGTAATGGCACGACGTAGTACCGGATGAGTATCAGGTTTCATGTATTGAATGGCAAACAACGTCAAGTCATCACTCTGCTCGGCACTGCCTGCGAACTCATGTACGGCCCTGGTTACACTATCAATCAACGCGACAGGAATGTGATTTCCACCAGCGAGCAGCGGTCGTATAGCCGACAAGAGCCTCGCCTCGCCGAACTGGCGTTGCTTGATGTCCTCGGCCTCGGTCAGCCCGTCGGTATAGAGGAATATCGTTGTGCCCGGTTTTACAATAGCCTCCTGTGATGTGTAGTTCCAGTCAGGCATCAGCCCCAAGGCCACATCATTCTCACGCGGCAGCCATCCCAAGCCTGCCACGATAAGCATCGGGCTTTCATGTCCGGCATTGCAATAACTCAGCAAGCCACTGGACAATTCCAGCACACCAAGGAAAAAGGTAACGAACATGCTGGAGTCGCGGGACTCGGTCATGGCATCGTTCAACATGGCGGTAATCGCTTCGGGTTTATCCTCGTGAGCCGAGATGCTGCGGAACAGGGTCCTCATGACTGACATCACCAGGGCAGCGGGCACACCTTTACCGCTGACGTCACCGATGCAGAAGAAAAGCTTATCGTCACGGATAAAGAAATCATAAAAATCACCGCCGACAGCCTTTGCAGGAGTCAGTTGCCCATAGATGTCAATGTCATTTCGCTCGGGATAAGGCGGAAATTTCTTGGGTAGCATCGATTGCTGGATGGATGATGCAATCTTGAGGTCACGCTCCATCGACGCTTGGGTGGCAGCTGAAATCTTCAAGTCTTCCATATATCGAGACAATGAATGCTGCATTTCCTCAAACGAGTCTCTCAGCAACCCGATCTCGTCATGTGTGGTTATGTGGGGTAATTGGGTATCGAAGTTACCCTTGGCCACCTCGCCGGCCGAAGCGGCAAACCGTGTCAAGGGCAACGTGGCATTCTTGATGGCGCGATGGCACACGAGGAAGGCCATCCCAATCGCTAGTGCCATGAGCAACAATATAATCGCCCCGACGGTATTGGCACGCCGATAGAAAGTGTGGCGCGGCACGACAATCGCCATCGACCACCCGGCATGCTCCAGCGGAGCATAGTAAATGTTGGAAGGCGTGCCAGCAATATCAAGCTGTCCGGCACCTGCACGCCCGCCCAGCATTTCACGCCCGATGAAATTGTCGGTCGTATCGGGCGTTGCGGCAGCAAGAGTAATGAAATTGTCCTTGAGAACCCGTTCCCCGTGGGGATGAACGATGAAAGTGCCATCACTCCCGATAATGAAACAGTGAGGAACGCGAGATTCAGGAGTCGACGATGACAGTCCCTCTTCATCGATCATTTTCATGTCTATCTGGTGTAACTGCTCTTGCAACCAATCAAGAGAAATGTCGGTGCCAAACACCGCTACCACCTTGCCGTCGGCATCATGAACGGGCACGGAGTAGGTGAACATCAGCATCTTGCCACCAGCGTTGTCAAAGTAAGGGTGGGACCAGTATCCCGAATCCTGCGCCGTGGCGCGACTGTACCACTCGGCAAAGAGATAGTCATGGTCCAACGAACCTATCTGCTCTACCTCCACGCTATTGCCGAGAGAGGGACGGCTGGCATAGAGTTCAAACCATCTGCCCATCGACGGGAAGTGATCAGGTTCATAGCCCAAGCCGCAACCGACCACAACCGGATTTCTCAAAACGATCTCCCGCAATACCGCACTCACCCGTTGAGGATTATCGAGATTGTCCTCAATGTCGGGCACATTGTTGCCCGCAGCCAATTCGACACTGGTCAACACATTGTTCAGGCGCTCGTTAGTCACATCCATGAGACCATGATAGCGGTTGTTGGCCTCAATTGACATGGCATTGCGCGTAATGCCGTAAATCACCAGAGCGATGGTCGCCATGGTGATAAACAGCGTAATGATGATTAGCTGTGACAGTCGGCCGGCAAAAGTGCGGGTGCGAAGTGGTAACATCGTTTAGTCTCAGTTCTTTTTGCTACAGTGGAGAGTCTTTTCGGCTTAAAAAAAACGAGCACGCCATGCACCCCTAGGTTATCGGAATGGTGGCGTGCTCGCAGTTTATCGGTTAATAGCCATCAAGTGGTCAAGAAATGAGGTCAAATTACTTCACCATCACCTTCTTGCCATTGTGGATGTAGATGCCAGCAGGCAGATTGTCGGCATTCATCTTCTGACCCATCAAGTTATAGAAAACACCATCCTCAACGGCAGCCTTTACCTCCTGAACAGCGGTATTGCCACCACCGTAAGTGTAGTCAAACAGGGTTACAGGAAGTTCAGCACTGGTGCCGCAGCCCAGCATTGCGGTTGCATCGGGGAAATCATTACCCTGGGCATACTGGAGGAAGCTCTCATAGTTGTCGGTGTAAACCATTGCTTTTTTCCTGATACCAGAAGTGTAGAAAGGAGCAGCATCAGAGCCATAGGAGCAATTCTCATCATCAAAGGCATCGAACACGATGGTCACCAGCAGGGTCTTGCCTGCTTGCATAGCAAACGGCTCGGCCAACTCAAAATCCAATTCTACATCCTCGCCATAGAGGTCGAGCATAGCAATACTCTCAGAGCCATTATACACCAAGTTGTCAAACGTGAAGAACTGCTTTACGCCCTGATCGTTAACGGCAAACTCGGTAGCATCGATAGCCTCCATGTAAATCATCACCTCACGATTGATGTCTTCAAAGCAGTCGTCGTTGCGGAACTTGAATGAAATTCTGTTGATTTCGACATCCTTCTTGTCCTGCATGTCAGCAAGCTCATCAACGGTGTAAAGCAACTGTGCACCCGTGTGGGCCAGATAGAAGTTGGTGGGAGCGATGTCAAAGTAGGAAGCATTGTAAATCTCGGTCGGGTTGTTGTAATTACCCACTTCAACAGTGCCCAAGGTCTGAGCCTGAGCATTCAGCGACATGGCAGCTGCAGCTGCAAGAATCAAGTAAAATTTTTTCATTTTTTGATAAAATATAAAAGTTAATATATACTGTAATAATACTTTAATGCCATAATACCTGCAGATAACTCTTGTAAATTCAAGAAATAATTACTGGTTATGATGTCGCAAAATTAATAAAAAACCATTAAACAAACAAAAAAATCAGCAATATTTGTTGGCAATTTTCAGAATATATCAGTTACGCCCCTATCTATCAAGCCGAAAAAATCCCCTGAAGGCTGGAGCGCCATCAGGGGAAATAGAAAATATAATAGCTATGAAAAAGTCATGCGACGGGATTACATCATGCCACCCATGCCACCGCCCATGCCAGGACCACCGGCGGGCATAGCGGGCTCGGGTTCCTTCTTCTCGGCGATGACACACTCGGTGGTGAGGAACATGCCTGCGATGCTGGCAGCGTTCTCCAGAGCGATACGAGCCACCTTAGCGGGATCGATGACACCCGTCTCGAAGAGGTTTTCATACTGCTCGGTGCGGGCATTGTAACCAAAGTCGCCCTTACCTTCCTTAACGCGGTTGACAACTACAGCGCCTTCAAGACCGGCATTAGCCACAATCTGGCGCAAGGGCTCCTCAATGGCACGCTGGATGATGTGGATACCTGTCGTCTCATCGTCATTGTCGCCCTTCATGCCCTCGAGGGCCTTGAGGCAACGGATGTAGGCAGTACCGCCACCGGGCACGATGCCCTCGGCAACGGCTGCGCGGGTAGCGCTCAGCGCGTCGTCCACGCGGTCTTTCTTTTCCTTCATCTCGACCTCGCTGGGAGCACCGATGTAGAGCACGGCCACACCGCCCGACATCTTGGCGAGACGCTCCTGGAGCTTCTCCTTGTCGTAGGTGGACTTGGTGTTCTCGATCTGGACACGGATCTGCGCGATGCGGTCGGCAATCTGGTCCTTGTTGCCGGCACCATTGACGATGGTGGTGTTCTCCTTGTCAACAGTAACCTTCTCGGCAGTACCCAGCATATCGAGGGTAGCTTTCTCAAGCGTGAGGCCGGTCTCCTCGCTGATGACAGTGCCGCCAGTGAGGATAGCGATGTCCTGCAACATCTCCTTGCGACGATCACCAAATCCAGGAGCCTTCACAGCGCACACCTCGAGCGAACCACGCAGGCGGTTCACTACCAGCGATGCGAGAGCCTCGCCATCCACGTCCTCGGCAATGATGAGCATGGGACGGTGAGCCTGTACAGCACCCTGCAGCAGAGGCAGCAGGTCCTTCAAGCCAGAAATCTTCTTGTCAAAGATGAGGATGTAGGGGCGTTCCATCTCACATGCCATTTTGTCGGCATTGGTGACAAAGTAGGGCGAGATGTAACCGCGGTCAAACTGCATACCCTCAACCACATCAACTCGGGTCTCGGTGCCCTTGGCCTCCTCGACGGTGATGACACCGTCTTGTTTCACCTTCTTCATGGCCTCGGCAATGAGCTGGCCGATGGCATCATCGTTGTTGGCGCTGATGCGTGCCACATTCTCGATCTTGTCAAAGTCGTCGCCCACTTCCTGGGACTGCTCCTTGATGCCCTCGACAACGGTCTTGACAGCCTTGTCGATACCGCGCTTCACGTCCATGGGATTGGCACCGGCGGCCACATTCTTGAGACCCTCGGTAATGATGGCCTGAGCCAGAACGGTAGCAGTAGTGGTACCGTCACCGGCATCGTCGTTGGTCTTGCTGGCGACCTCCTTGACGAGTTGGGCGCCGATGTTCTGGAATTCATCCTCCAGTTCCACTTCACGGGCTACGGTCACACCGTCCTTGGTGATGTGGGGAGCACCATACTTCTTGTCAACAATCACGTTGCGGCCCTTAGGACCCAGGGTTACCTTAACGGCGTCGCTCAACTGGTCAACGCCTTTCTTGAGCTCCTCGCGAGCTTTGATATCGAATTTGATTAATTTTGCCATTGTAATTGTATGAGTTTTTAGTTTTTAGTTGTAAGTTTTTAGTTGTAAGTTGTAAGTTGTAAGTTGACGTCATTAGATACGTCGGCAATCACTCCTTAAATTTCTTACACCTGTGATTAATAATTATTGTTTTTAGTCCATGACGATGGCCAGGATGTCGTTCTGGCGCATCATGAGCAACTTCTCACCGTCAATTTCGATTTCGTTGCCGGCATACTTGCCGTAGAGCACCGTGTCACCAGGCTTGACAATCATTTCCTCGTCTTTGGTACCGTTACCAGCGGCACGCACAACGCCCTTGAGGGGCTTTTCCTTAGCACTGTCAGGGATAATAATACCGCCGACAACTTCTTCGGCCTTAGCCGGTTCGATGAGAACTCGGTCGTTTAATGGTTTAATAGTCATGATTACTTTGTTGTAGTTTATAAAGTTATTGTATTTTAGTTAATCTCACGCCCTGCAAGACTGCAACGAGTGTGCCAATGCGAAAATCACGGCACCAATCAGCCATTTTGTCACCCCACCCTGCCATAGCCGTTGGCAGTACTGCCACGCGCCGTCCCCACCGCGACAGTCGGTAACATTTCCGCGAAAGTTCCTGAAACTAAATCTCACTCTGGCGAAATGATTACAAACGGTTGGTTGAAAAGTTAAAGAACGGAAATAAATGTTAGACACTCCTATAATTTTGGTGGGGAGAGGAAAAATGAGTAAGTTTGCACCTTCAAAAACAACATTATTATAAAAAATGAAGATTTTATCCAGAATTGCACTAACTGCGATTACGACACTGCTGATGATTGCCTGTGGTAGTCAAGAGACGACCTACCAGTACAAGACACAATATCTGCCCGTGCAACTTGTGGGCAGCGAGAAGTGGAGCATCCTTGACGTGAACAGCGGCGAGGTGATTGCCAAGGACGCGTTTGACAACCCGCCGTCGCCTGTTGTCGCTGGGATGTTCTATGTCATGAACAGCGAGGGCAGCTTCGACTACTATGATGTGTCGGCCCCGACCCAAGCCGTAGCAGGCCACTTCGGCAGCGTGACATCGTTCAGCGAGGAAGGTGTCGCCGTGTGCAGCAAGGTGGGCGCTCCGCTTTGCGTCATCGACCGTAAAGGAGCCATCGTGAAACAATTGCCCAACGAGATATCACAATGCTCGATGTTTGCTCGCGGCATGGCAGCATTCCAGAACGACAACGGCTCGTGGGGCTACATCAACACGAGTGGCGACACCATCGTGCCAGCCACCTTCGGCAGCGCCAACCTGTTCCTCTATACTGACTACGCCCTGGTCATCCCCGAAAGCCAAGCTAACGACAGCGTGCTCTCGTTCTCGGTGATTGACAAGAGCGGTCGCGTCATGTTCACCGCCAGCGGCGATGAATACCAGCCCTTACAGCCCTACTATATCAACGGCGTGCTGCCCGTCGTGAAGAATGACAGTCTGGTGTGCCTTGACAAGGACGGAAAAGAAGTGGCCAATCCCATCGATGACAAGTCCAAGGTCGAGAAGGGCGGATATGATGACTTTTCCCGGACCCCATCGGGTGACTATATCGTCATCAAAAACAAGAAAACCGGCATGGTGGACAAGGGCAACAAGCAACTGATACCCATCGAGCATGACAACCTGATCGATATCAACGGCGAACGACTGATTGCCGTCAACGGCGATGCCTGCCACATCGTTGACCGCACCGGCAAGGCGGTGGGCAACGTGAAATTCAGGAATGCGCACGTGAGTGAGGACTCTCCCTATGCCACACGGGGCTTTATCGACACCGACCTGGCAGCCGCCTCGATGATGATGATGTTTGACGAGACATCCTGCTGTGGAGCCGACGCCCAAACCACACTGATGGACATGAACGGCATGGTCAGCACCGACGCTCGCATGTATGCAGGTAGCAACACCCTCATCCTGCCCCAGGGACCCTACATTATCCAATATGTATTTGACCGCGAAGTAGCCAGCCTGAGTAGCGACAGTACGGCTGCCAGCTTCAACTATGATGCCCGAGTGAAATGTGTCATTGCGTCACTCAATGTCAAGCATTGCCCCGCCAATACCGAACCATCGATTGTCAATAAGGTGGAGAGCCGATTGGGAACCAAGGGCTTTGTGCTGGCCAGGGACGGCATCTTCTGCAGTGACTACTTGACGGCATTGACACTGGGTTATGAGAAGGGAACCATTCAGTTGAAGTACTACATGCACTTCAACGAGTCGGTGCCACAGGTCAAGAACAAGAGAAAATAAGGAAGTGAGGAATTCTAGAGAATCTAGAAGCCAAAGGCTAGAAATTTAAAAAACTAAAAAATATGTATTACGTTAAGAAAACACTGGAGATTTCATCGGCCCACATGCTGTATCTCGACCACAACAGCAAGTGTGAGAACCTGCATGGGCACAACTGGATTGTGAACGTGTATTGCAAGGCCAAGGAACTGGACGATAACGGCATGGTCACCGACTTTACCATCATCAAGGAGATGGTGCATGGCAAACTCGACCACCGCAACCTGAACGAGGTGCTGGACTTCAACCCCACAGCCGAAAACATCGCCCACTGGATTGTTGATACAGTGCCCAATTGCTACCGTGCCGACGTGCGCGAGAGCGCCAACAATCTGGCCATCTACGTCAAGGACGATGACAACGATGTGGAAGGTTAATGAAATCTTCTACTCCCTCCAGGGCGAGGGCTGCAACACTGGAACCGCTAGCGTGTTCATCAGGCTGAGCGGCTGCAATCTGCATTGCGACTTTTGCGACACCTGTCACGAGCCGGGCACGATGATGTCGCTGCCCGACATCGTGGAGCTGGTCATGCAATACCCCAATGCTCCTCTCATCGTGCTCACGGGCGGTGAGCCGTCGCTATGGATTGATGAGGCTTTTGTGATGGGACTCAAGCAGAAGACAGGCAAACGCATCGCTATCGAGACCAATGGCACCCATCCCCTACCCAACGGCATCGACTGGGTGACCCTGTCGCCCAAGACAGGTCTGGGTGGCAATGGCGATGTACCCGTGGTGCTCGACTGCTGCGATGAGCTCAAGGTGGTGTATCTGGGCCAAGACTTGGCACAATACGACAACATCACAGCCAGCTATCGCTACCTGCAGCCCTGCTGGGTGAGCGACGAGAAGCAATGCCGCCTCAACATGCTGGCCACGGCAAGGGCTGTGATGGAGAATCCGCAGTGGCGGCTCTCCCTTCAGACCCACCGCATCCTGGGCATCCAATAATAAGTGACGCTAATTTCAAAATAAAATTGGACTCGAGAGAAATCCCGGGTCCAATTCTATTGATTGATGGACTGTTCCAATTACTGACGGCCACTGAGGACGACGTCGCGGCTGGTCTTGCCAATGAGGCCCTGGAGGACCTTGCCGGGACCCAGTTCCTCGGCCTCGGTCATACCGTCGGCAACCATGTTGGCAACGATGTGGCTC
>Ga0310694_10002829_pt1 | contig 17384 bp, 14 predicted proteins | sample 174DNAGHGhighgp2_FD_203884 | JGI IMG/M metagenome (GOLD analysis project Ga0310694, IMG submission 203884) | Sheep rumen microbial communities from Palmerston North, Manawatu-Wanganui, New Zealand - 1742 DNA GHGhigh gp2 (v2) (version 2) | ecosystem: Host-associated > Mammals > Digestive system... | reverse complement strand
GCAATTCTGCTACGGGCGTCAACCTTTCCGCCTGCCAGTTCTGCATTGAACGCGAAGTGGAGGATTTGATGTGGCACGTGAGGACTGTGCCGTTTGGGGAAAAGCGGGAAATAGGATCGATCGCCGTCACCTTCCGTCCCGTGAAGCACATTCCCGGCGCGGCGGCGATCTATCTTGAAGATGGGAAAAGCACGCTCGGCTTTTCTGGCGACTTAGGCACGCTTCGCTCCCACTTCGTAAAGGAAATCGAACCGGCGCGCAAGGTTGATGCGCTTTTCATAGAATCGACATGTGGGGATTCTTCACGTGGGAGCACGGCGGAGACAGAGGCCGAGTACGCCAGGTTCCGCGTGGACGTTGGCAGTACGGTGCGCTCTGGAGGAATTGCGTGGGTGCCAGCGTTTGCGCTGGACCGCACGCAGCGAGTGCTCTTCGAGATACAGCGGGGGCGCGAATCCGGCGAAATACCAACAAACGCGCCTGTGTATATGCTATCCTCCTCGGCGCGCGATCTGACGCGGGCGTACCTCGCCAATCCAGACTGGTTCGACGTTGACATAGCCTCGACCTCGAACCTCTTCTCGCGCTGCAAGACTAGTTTCAAGCCGTCCGTGCGCAAACCACATGGTGCGGTGTTGCTGACTACGTCCGGAATGGTGAACGCCGGGTCGTCGCTGCATTTGCTGCCGGAACTCGTGACGAATGAGGCGGTGCGTGTCTGCCTTGTTGGTTATCAGTCGCCGGGATCGTACGGGTATTTACTAAGGAAGGGAACGAAAGAACTGCGGATTGGGGAGGGGATACGTCCAGTTCGCTGCACGGTGAGCCGCTACCACTGCTTTTCCGGACATGGCGATGCGAAGGATAACGACGCATGGCTTGCCAACAACCGCGATTCTCGGATATACCTGATACACGGCGACCCCGATAACCTCAGTGCCAGACGCAAGGGCCTTTCGGAGCGATTTGGCTGCCAGGTAGAGGTGGTCGAGCCGTTCAAGCGCTATGTATTTCCGCAGACTTCGCGTTGATCGCGTTTTGCGTTTTCACTCAACCACTACGCTCGTGCCGATATCGCACAGTTCGCGCAGGCGCACGGCGTTCCAGTTCGAGAGGCGGAAGCATCCGTGGGATTCGGCGCGTCCGATCTGCTCCGGCCACGGTGTGCCGTGGATGCCGTAAGACGGAAGTGTGAGGCCGATCCACGCGAGCCCTACGGGATTGTTGGGCCCTGGTGGGTAGATGTACTTCTGCTTGCGCGCGCCGGGCGCATCTGGGGTGTATGTGTAGTTGGGGTCGGGGATCAACGTGATCACCTGTATCTCGCCGGCGGGCGGGCGTTTGTTCTTTTCCGCAGCGATGGAGCAGGGAAAGAGCGCGAGCATTCTGCCTTTGGCGTCGAACGCGGTGATCTCGCGGCGGGCGAGCGACACGCGCAGCACGTCCGCAGTGATGCGCGGTGCGTCTCGCTTGCGCGGCGGCTTCGGGTAGTACGGCAGCTGGATGGCGGTGCCGACGGGAGGGTTCGGCCAGCGCACGTTTGGGTTGAGTGCGCGGAGCGTTGCCTCGGCGAGGTGTCCGCGTTCGGCGTACATCTCGAGTTGCGACTGGTAGCCCATCGCGGGGAGGGCGGCTTTCCCGGCCGGGTCGCGCGGGATACGCACGATGGCGCGTCGGTCCTCCGGCGTGACTATGATGGTGGTGAAGAGGTTTGTCTCGCTTGGAAAGAGCGTCTCCCATGCATTTGCCTGCTCGCTGCGGGCCGGGAACGGGATTCCGTTCACGGCGCAGTAGGTGGCGAGCGCCACGTCCGTCTTGCGTCCGCACTGTCCGTCGAGCGCGTTCGCGGAGAAGCCGCGCCGGTCGAGGCATATCTGGAGCGCGAGGATGTGCCCCGCCGGATACGGCAAGTTCGCGGCGGGACCAAGCTTTGCAAATGCGGGCAAAGCGGCGCGCGGGGGCATCACGGACGCTCCGGCGGCGTGTTCGGCGGCGATTCCGGCAAGGAACGCCAGAAGAAAAAATATTGTTCGTTGCACGGTTTAGAGTTTACCAAATCGCCGGAATGGTGTAAAATCTATGTTTGATTTTTTTTTGACAACCTAGAAGGAACGAAAAATGACAGTAGATACTTTGTGTGTCCAAGGCGGGTGGCAGCCGAAAAAGGGCGAGCCACGCCAGGTGCCGGTGTACTCCAGCACGACCTTCCGCTACGAGACGTCGGAGCAGATGGCGGACCTTTTTGACCTAAAGGCGCCGGGCTACTTCTACACGCGCCTCGCGAACCCGACGAACGACCAGGTGGCGAAGAAGATCGCCGCGCTCGAGGGCGGCGTTGCGGCTATTCTCACGAGCTCGGGTCAGGCGGCATCGACCTTCGCGGTCCTGAACCTCTGCCAGGCGGGCGACCACGTGGTCTCCAGCGCTCAGATCTACGGCGGCACGTTCAACCTCTTCGCCGTCTCGCTGAAGAAGCTCGGCATCGACTTCACGTTCGTGGATCCGGATGCTTCCCCGGCCGAGATTGCGAAGGCGTTTCGTCCCAATACGAAATGCGTGTTCGGCGAGACTGTGGCGAATCCGTCCGGCGTGGTGCTCGACATCGCGAAGTTCGCGAAGGTGGCGCACAAGTTCGGCGTGCCGCTCATCGTCGATAACACGTTCCCCACGCCCGTTCTCTGCCGTCCGTTTGAGTTCGGCGCGGACATCGTGACGCACGCGACGACGAAGTACATGGACGGACACTCCTCTCAGGTGGGCGGTTGCATCGTCGATAGCGGTAACTTCGACTGGTCGAAGTACCCGGAGCGCTTCGCGGGCCTCGTCGCGCCGGACGAATCCTACCACGGTCTCTCCTACGTGAAGGCGTTTGGCAAGCAGGCGTACATCGTGAAGGCGACGGCGCACCTCATGCGCGACTTTGGATCCATCCCCTCGCCGTTCAACGCATTTCTCTTGAATCTCGGCCTCGAATCGCTCCACGTGCGCATCCGCCGCCACGCGGAGAGCGCTCTCACGGTCGCGAAGTGGCTCAGGAAGCAACCGAAGGTGGCCTGGGTGAACTTCGCGGGGTTGCCCGACTCGCCGTACCACAAGCTCGTCAAGAAGCAGTTCAATGGCACGAGCCCGTGCGGCGTGATGACGTTCGGCATCAAGGGCGGGCGCGCGAAGTCCATCAAGTTCATGGACGCGCTCAAGGTGATCGGTATCGTCACGCACGTGGCGGACGCCTGGAGCTGCGTGCTCCATCCCGCCTCGCACACGCACCGCCAGCTTACTGATGCGCAGCTGAAGGCGGCTGGTATTCCGCCGGACCTCATCCGCCTTTCCGTGGGCCTTGAGGATCCGCAGGACCTCATCGCCGACCTCAAGCAGGCGCTCGCTAAGATTTGAGTGACGAGTGGCGAAAATGATATTTAATTGGAAGAAGAAAAAGCATAAGATGAACGAAGAAGAAGAGAAAAAGGTTGCTGAAGAGCCGGATAAACCCGAAACTCAGGAAAATCCGGAGACCTCGGAAACATCGGAGAACCCGGAGAATCCGGAAACTCCGGAACCGCCGGAAAAGCCAGTTGAACCCGACTGGAAAGACCAATACGCTCGCACGCTTGCGGACTTCGATAACTACCGCAAGCGTGTGGCGCGCGACCGCGAGGAACTCGCGCAGTTCGCCGCGAAGGACATTCTGAAAGACCTCCTGCCAACCGTGGACAACCTCGCGCTCGCCCTCGAAAAGGCTGAAAACAAGGATGATCCCTTCGTGCAGGGCGTGAAGCTTGCATACGACGGCTTCCTCAAGGCGCTCGCAGACCACGGGGCGACTCCCATTGATTCCGTCGGCGAGCCGTTTGACGCAAACTACCATGAGGCGCTGGCGCAGCTTCCTTCGCCCGATGTCGAGGAAGGCATCGTGATGAACGAGGTGAAGCGCGGCTGGCTCCTGCACGGGAAACTTCTGCGCGCGGCGCAGGTGGTGGTTTCCAGTGGTGCGCCGGAGAAACCTGCCGAGGCGCCTGAAGAGAAACCCGCCGAAAAGCCGGAAGAGAAGACTGCGGCCGAGGAGGAGGCGTAACATGGCCGAGAAACGTGACTACTACGAGGTATTGGGCGTTTCCAAAACTGCGAGCGCGGACGAAATCAAGAGCGCGTACCGCAAGCTCGCGATGAAGTGGCATCCCGACCGCAACCCCGACAACCCCGAGGCCAAGGAGAAGTTCCAGGAAGCATCCGAGGCGTACGAGGTGCTGTCCAACCCGGAGAAGCGTCAGCGGTACGACCAGTTCGGACATCAGGGCGTCAACTTCGGCCCCGGCGGATTCGACTTCGGGCGCGACTTCTCGCATTTCCAGGACGTGGACCTGAACGACATCCTCGGCGCGTTCTTCGGAGGTGGCGGATTCAACGGCTTCGGAGATTTCTTCGGCGGCGGACGCCGTCGCGCCGATCCAAGCGGACCTCAGCAAGGTTCGGACATGACGATGGAGATGGAAATCGACTTCGAGGAGGCCGTGTTCGGTAGCGAGCGCACGATGAAGCTCACGGTGCCGGACCAGTGTCCCGATTGCCACGGCACCGGCGCAGCGAGCGGGTCGAAGCGCGTTACGTGTCCGACGTGCCACGGACGCGGCGCGGTGATCGGAGGTAGCGGTTTCTTCCAGATACGCCAGACGTGTCCCAAATGCGGCGGCACCGGTTCCGTGGTGGAGCATCCGTGCAGGACGTGCAGCGGGTCCGGGCAGGTCCGCGCGCCGCGCACGATCACGCTGCGCATCCCGAAGGGCGTTGATACAGGATCGCGGCTGCGCATCTCCGGCAAGGGCGCCGGTGGACTGCGTGGCGGTCCTCCCGGCGACCTCTACGTGGTGCTGAACGTGCGCGAGAGCGAAATCTTCGAGCGCGAGGACACCGACCTCTTCGTGACCGTGCCGATCTCGCCGGTGCTCGCGGCGCTTGGCGGCGACGTGGACATCCCCACGCCGGATGGCGTCGCCACTGTGAAGATTCCCGCCGGAACTCCCAACGGGAAACAGCTGCGTCTGCGCGGGAAGGGCGTACCGGACCTGCGGGGTGGGCCAGTTGGCGACCTCGTGGCGCGAATCGTGATCGAGGTTCCGACGCGTCTCACCGGCAAGCAGCGCGGCGCACTTGAGGACTTGGCGAAGGCCCTCGACGAGGGCAACTTCCCGGATGCGCGCTCGTTCAACAACAAGCTCAAGACGTTCTACGCGCGCCGGGACAGTCTGCGCAAGAACGCCTGAAGAGGAGGAAGCGGATGAAGAAGAACGTGGTTCGTGAGCCAAACGAAGGGAAAATCGCATCGCTGGTGCGCCAGCTTCTGGTGGAGCTAGGCGAAGACCCGGAGCGCGAGGGACTGCTGAAAACGCCGATGCGCGTCGCGAAGTCGCTCGCATACCTGACGCGTGGCTACCGCCAGACGCCGAGGGGCGTCCTGAACAACGCGGTGTTCAACACGGGCGCGAACCACATGATAGTACTGCGCGGCATCGAGGTGTATTCGATGTGCGAGCACCATCTGCTTCCGTTCTACGGCACGTGCGCTATCGGGTACATCGCCAAGGACAAGGTACTGGGAGTCTCGAAGCTCGCGCGCATAGTCGATGTCTTCGCGCGCCGCCTCCAGATACAGGAGCGCCTAACCGAGCAGGTGGCTGCGGCGGTATGCGACGCGGCCAAGGCGGAGGGCGTGGGCGTGGTGTTCACGTGCCGCCACCTCTGCATGATGATGCGCGGCGTGGAAAAGCAGAACTCCGAGATGACGACGTCGGCCATGCTCGGGAGTTTCCGCGAAGACGAGAAGGTCCGGCAGGAGTTTTTGTCGTTCATATAAGGGGGCAAGACAATGGACATGCAGAACAAGTTGTGCGTTCGGTACCTTATGGCGATTGCCGGGCTGGGTGGATTCCTCTACGGCGTGGATTTCGGGGTAATAGCGGCGGCTGAGCCGTACATGAAGGCGATGGGCATCTATTCGGAGGCCCGCATAAGCTATATCGTCGGAGCGGTGCTGCTCGGTGGGATCATAGCGTCGCTTTCGGCCGGCGCACTTGCGGAATGGCTCGGCAGAAAACGGATGATCGTGGTGTCCGCCGCGATGTTCCTGGTTGCGATTCCCATAGTGAGCCTGTCGCTGGAATCGTTCTACGTGCTATACGCCGGAAGGGTGTTGCAGGGCATGAGCGCGGGATACATGGCAGTCGTGATGCCGATGTACCTCACCGAGACGCTTCCGGCGGACATCCGGGGACGCGGCACGGGCGTATTCCAGTTCTGCCTTGGGTTCGGACTTGTGGTGGCGGCGGGTGCCGGATGCCTCATCGCCACTTGGTACGGCGCATCCGACACTGCCGACGCGGCGGGGCGCGTAGCTGCATGGGGCGCCAACTTCTGGTGGACGATGTTACCGGTTGCGGTGCTGTTTTTCGGCAGCCTGAAGCTACCGGAAAGCCCGGTGTGGCTGGGACGGAAGGCCGGCGTGCTTAGTGTGGCCGGAGAATCCGGAGATTCCGGATTGTTCGGGAAGTTCGGAATCTCCGGTGATTTGCTCCAACGGCGATACCTGGTGCCTTTCCTTCTCGCCTGCCTAGTACTGACCTTTAACAAGACTACAGGCATGAGCTCGTTTACAAGTTATTTGGTGTCGATCCTGCACAGCGCGGGCTTTGAGGGAATCTACGCGAACTGGGGGCAGCTTGCGGTTAAGCTCACGAACATGCTTGTGACGATAGCCGCCGCAGCGCTCGTTGACCGCAAGGGGCGCACGTGGCTTCTCAAGGTCGGGACCGGCGGCATGACCATCGGCCTTGCGGCGATTGGGTCGGTGTTCCTTGCGATTGAGCGTTTCGGGGTGCAGGCGAACAACTTCACGGGACTTCTCACCATGTTCTCGTTCTTCTTCATGCAGGTGTTCTACGCTCTGGGGCCGGGGCTTTGCGTATGGCTAGTCCTTTCTGAGCTTATGCCGTTCCGCATCCGCGCGAACGGCATGGCCATCGCGCTCTTCATGAACCAGTTTGTCGCCTGGGGACTAGCCTCGACGTTCCGCCAGTGGGTGGCCGCGTGGGGCTGGTGTTCGATGTTCTTCTTCTTCGCGGCGAACGGCGTGCTGTACTTCATAACGGTGCTGTTCATCCCCGAGACGAAGGGCAAGTCGCTTGAAGAGCTGGAGACCCTTTTCGACGGCAAGCGTTCTGCCGAAAATCGAGAGGAGGTTTTGCAGTGAAAAGGATACTATTGTTTCTAGCCGTGTTGGCGGTTGCGGTAGGCGGGTGGTTCTTGATCAAGCCATCCAAAGAGGAAGTTGTGAAGAAGACGTTCGTAAAGGCCGCCGCCGCGCTTGAGAAGAACGGTACGGAAAAGTCGTTTGACGCGCTTGCCAAGGCGCGTGCGCTCGCGTTGCTTGCGGATCCGCAGTGCGTGTTCGAGTTCAGGGGCAGGAAGTTCCAGCTTTCGCACGAACGCACTGACGTAACGGAACGAATCGCGGCGTTGCGGAACATGTCCGCGCACATCCACGTGGAGTTCGGGGAGGTTTCGGTGTCGTTCCCGGCATCCGACACGGCCGAAGCAACATGCAAATTCTCTTACGCCGGAGAGGATTTTGGCATTTCGTTGCGCGACGCCAAGAACGTGGAGGCCACGCTGCGCAAGGACGGCGATTCCGGGAAATGGCGCTTTTCATACGTTAAATTGAAATGAGACAGTGTTATGGACGCAGAAACAAAGGCGTATCTTGACCGTATCCGCAAGACCATTGCGGACAGCAAAAACGTAATTTCGCAGGCGGAACTTCGCATTGCCGAGACAGACCGCATGTTGGAACGCCAGGGGCTGACGCGCGAACAGGTCATGGCCATGCGCTTCTCGGAGGCGCAGATGGAGGCCGTGAACGCCGAACTGAAGCGGCGCGGAATGGAGCCGCTGGAAGAGTGGCCTGAAGATGGAATCCACGAGACGGAATACGGAGGAAGTCAGGTTCCGGATGCCGGTGACGTGTTGACCTCCGACGCCGAATTGGAAAACAGACAGAGAAAATTCGGCATGATGATGAAACCTTTTCAGATCTAATGTGTAAACAGTGTAAAAGAAAGGAAAACAATCATGGCTATAGAATTTGATACCACGCGGATTGCGGCGCAGACCATGGCGCTCGCATCGCAAACAGACACTTCCGCCGCACAGGCGAAGAAGGGCACCACGCCAATCCTTGGCGGCGAGAACCTCAAGGTGACATCCGGCGCGATGTCTGACCTCGATAAGCTCGTTGCCAAGATCAAGAACGAGAACGAGAACACGCGGCAGAGCGTCGCCCAACGCCGTGTCTCGATCCTCCAGACGGTCCTTGACTCGATGGCGGACAAGATAACCCAGGCTGAAAAGGAAGATCTGCTGAAGCTCGAGGCATTGAACGGACAGAAGAGCGAGGCTGAAAGCGAGCTTGCCGGCCTTCAGGCCGACAAAAGCGCCGTGACTGGCCGCGTATCCGCGCTCGACATCCAGATCGACGCCCTTGAAAAGGCCGTTGAGCAGGCTGTTCAGGACGGCAAGGATCATCGCGAGCAAGTTGCGAAGCTCAAGGAACAACGCGCAGAGGAACAAGCGGAGCTGGACCGGATTGAAGGGGCAATTAAGTCCGTTTCCTCCAAGATCGCCGACATAGACGGCAAGATCGCCACGTACACCGAGGCGATCGGCTCGGCCACGCTTAGCAAGGTCTCGGCGGCGCTGCGCGCGGCGTCCAGCGAAGACGATTTGCCGGCGGTCGAAACTCCCGAAACGCAGGCCGACCGGGACAAGAAGGATGCGAAGGAAGCCGTAACCGACATCTCCAGGCACATACGCGAGTCGCTCGACAAGATCGACGAGCAGATCAGCAGGGTCCTGGACGAAGCCCAGATGAAGGTAGAAGGGTGACTGCCATCTGCCAATTTCACCAATAACAACCAAAAGGAGAAACAGAAAATGCAGAAGATCGACACGGCAAAAATCATTGAGGGCGTCCAGACGCTCGTCAAGGACAATGCAACGCTCAAGCAACTCAAGGGCGTTTCAAACAACGAGTTGGAGGCGGTTTATTCGCTCGCGTTCGGCTACTACCGCACGGGCAAGTTCGACGAGGCGCTCAAGCTTTTCCAGTTCCTCGTCCTCTTCGACCACCTGAACGCAAAGTTCTGGTTCGGACTCGGCGCGGTGCAGCAGGCCACGAGGGATTTCCAGAGCGCGGTCGCGTCCTACGGCTATTGCTCGTTCCTCAAGCTCGACAACCCGAAGCCCCAGTTCCACGCGGCGGAATGCTTCCTCGCCCTCGGCGACAAGCGCAACGCGGCAAGTTCGCTCGAAGCCCTGGACGAATACTGCCCGAAGGACACGGACATTGGCCGCGAATACCGCGCCAAGGCCGCGAAACTCCGCGAAATGATCGGCGAAGAGGCGTTCGCCGCGCTCGCGAAGGAAGACGAGAAGTGAGTGGCTCGAGGTTTGCGAGCAGTGGTTTGCGGCATGTTTGACGTGTACTTTGGAAAATCTAAAAAAAGGTTGTAACCTTCCGAGTGGTCGCGTGTAAACAGTTTGAAACGGACAAACCATTCAACAAATCAAACAATGAAACTTGAAAGGAGCCGATCATGGCTATTGAAATGAATACTGGAAAAACCCAGAACATGCCGATCTCGCAGACGTCATACGAGTCGCTTTCAAAAATGAGCGGCGAGAATGCGGCGGCGATGAAGGAAGTCACCAGCAAGGCGATGGAAGTGCTTGCCGGGGCCAATCTCAAGGTCACGAAGTCCGACACGGCCGGTGTTGACGGTGCCGCCGAAAAGAAGACGAACGGCGCAACGAGCACGCCCGTCCTGGACAACCCGGACGACGCGAAGGCGAAGGAGGTGGACCTCACGAAGCTCATCTCCTACATACAGCTCGACAACCAAGAGCGCCAGACAGAGATGGCCAAGGACCGCATCGAAATGAATAAGTCCGGCCTCGACGCCGAACACGAGTCGCGGATGGAACAGATCGACGATTCCATCAAGAAGATGAAGGACGCCGAGAGGGCGTCGAAGATCAGCCGCATCTTTGGCTGGATCGGCGCAGTCCTCGCCGTTGCCGCCGCCGCCGTGCTCACGGTCGTCACGGGCGGCCTTGCGGCCGGCTTCGCGATCGCCGGCGCCGCGCTTGCGGTGACCTCGCTCACCCTGAACGAGACGGGGGCGATGGACAAGATCACGCAGGCGCTCACCGACCATCTCAAGGAAACGTATGGCATGAGCAGCAACGACGCGAAACTTGCCGCCTCCCTCATCATCAACCTCTCTATCATGGCGGCGCAGATCGGATGCAGCATCGGCGGAATGGTCGCGGGCTTCGCCGCGGCGGCCAGTGCGGCGGCGAACGCTACGGCCACGGGGATGAAGGTCGCAGCCGATGCGGGAAAGACCACCTTGCTCGCGTCGGAAACGGCGAGGAACATCCAGAACATCCTGACCGTCGTGAACACCGCGGTTGGCGTGGGATCGCTCGCCTCGAACGGCGTCTCGACGTTCATGTCGTACAGGTCGCAGAGCGCGCAGGCAGACACCACGGAACTCGAGAAGTTCATGGCCATGCTCCGGCAGCGCCTTGAGGAAAGCCAGGAGGAGCTGCAGCAGATCCTCCAGCAGATCCAGAGCGGCGTCGGCATGATCGCGGAGATGATATCCTCCGCGACGGACACGAGTACCGAGATCGCCCAGAACATCGGGGCAATGGCGTAGAGGGCGTTGGGTGGTTAGGCTGTTCTGTTGTTTTTTCTGAGTTTTCCTTGTAACCTTGTCAGGACATGCGTGTAAACAGGATGAAGCACGGTAGTGAATGAAACGTTCCGGCAAGAACAATCAACTTAACCATCCAACCAATCAACCACAAATCAAAAAAGAAAGAGGCTTGAAATGAGCATTGAAATCAACACCGCCGCAAAAGGCGTCAACTGGGAATCACTTCTGTCCTCGCTCGGCGATGTCCAGAAGACCGACAGCGTCGGAGGCCGCCAGAACTTCACAATCACCTCGAAGGTGGACGGCGAGATGAAGACGGTGACCGTCGGCGTCCCGGAAGATCTCGAGATACCTGAGTCGATCGACCAGGGCACCTTTGAAGGCCTCATCGACAAGCTCAAGGATACGGGGCTTGGCTTCACCGACGAGCAGGTGAACCAGATGAAGGACGCCATCGCCAAACTCTACACGAGTTCGACGGAGGCCGCCGGTTCGGTCGCTGCGAAGTCGAGCGGAAAGGTGCTGTTCGACATCTACGCGATCCTGGCACTGATGATCGAAGTTGCGCAGTCGCAGCGCGATGCCGCCCGCGAAATGCGCACGGCCGAGAACCTTGCGATCCAGAACTCCATCCAGAACCAGGCCGACGACCAGCGTTCGGCGGCCATGGTGGGCATGATCGTGGGCCTCACGTGCGGCCTTGCGTCGGCTGCCGTCTCAGTCGGCACGATGATCGGCCAGGGAATAAACGCGAAGACGCAGAGCAACATCATGGCGCAGTCCGGCGCGGACGCGGCGAAGATGCACTCTACGGCGCTTCAGAACACCGACACCGTTGCGAACGCCCAAGCGCATCTCGATCAGATCTCCGCGAAGGTCGGCAACGAGATCGCGACGCGCGTGAACAACGACTTCACCGCGCAGATGACCGACGACCAGGCTGGCAACCTCAAGACAAACCTTGACAACGCCGTTACGGCGCACAATGAGGCGAAGCAGGACGTGACGGTGAAGGAGACGAACGTTGAGGCTGCGAAGGCGACGCTCGGCATCAAGCAGGGCGAGAAGAACACGGCCCAAAGCAACTACGACGCCAAAACCGCAGTGGTGGCAGAGAAGCAGCGGGCGTATGACAGAGCCGTGCAAAACGAGGAGTACAATAACGCACAGCCAAACCTGTTCGGGAATAATGCGGGCACGAACGCGAAGAACAATGCCCTGGAAGCGCTTAATGCCGCCAAGGCGGAACAGGCTACGGCCAAGACGGCGCTTGACGATGCGTCCAAGGCGGTCGAGGATCAGAACCAGGTTGTTGCGAACGCCCAGCGCGACTTGTCGAACGCGAACGAAAAGGTAACCCAGACCGAGTCCGCCATGAACAAGGCCAAGGATGACTACGTGAAGACCGTGCAGGACGTCGCCGCACAGTACACGGAGAAGTACCAGACCGCAGTCGATAGGCTCAACAACCCGCCGGAGGGGGCTGACAAGGCGCAGCTCAAGCAGGACGTGGAGACAGCAAGGACCGAGATGGAGATGGCCTACGCCAAGGAGTCGCAGCTCCTTTCCGAGGTGCTGACGCCTTCCGAGCAGAAGGACGTCGTCGCCCTCGCCAGGGCCCGGGTTGACACCACAATGGACCGCGTGACCCAGCGCGCGGACTTCAAGGAAGCCGAGCGCAAGATGTCCACACTCATGGGCATCAACAACATCAGCCAGGCGATGGGCCAGGTGATGCAGTCCGTGGGGCAGAACCTCTCCGGGCTCCAGAGCGCGGAGGCCACCCGCCAGGGTGCAGCGACCACGAAGGAAGAGGAAATGCTCGACCAGACGAAGGACCTGTTCTCGCAGGAGCAGGAACTGATCAACCAGGTCATCCAGCTCTTCTCGCAGGTGATCCAGACGGAAAACCAGTCGATGCGCGATGCCATCCAGGCGTAAGGGCCTTGGAAATCGCCCAGCGGGAAATTCGGCATCGGGTACGAACCCGGTGCCGAATCTCTTTTTGCGGCATATAGGACTGATGATGTTTTGTCATAGTTCTGCATCACGGAATCGTAACCTTTCGCCGTCTGGCGTGTAAACATGATGGAATAGAAATTCAGAAATGGAGAAAGACCATGGCAATTCAAGTCAATCTTAACGATGCGCAGTTCAGGGCGTTCACGCAGTTCGCGTCGAGCGGTCTCTGACAAAGGCACGGTCCTGAAGGCGGACGACAATCCGCTGACGGTGCCGGGCGGGACGCCAAGGAAGATCGTTGCCAAGGGCTACGACGGTTACGGGCACATCTGGCGAAAACAGCCCAGCAAAGACATAAACAATGACGTCCGCACGCTTTTCAGGGACACCGTCTTGCGCATGTTCGGGGTAAATGACGTCCAGAATCTGCCTGATGACGTCCAGACCGCGATGAAGACAGGGGACTACGACAAGGGCAAACCCCTCACGGCGCGCCGCATCATCGCCGTGAGCAAAGCGATTGCCAAGGTAGTCGAACCCGTGAACAAGAGCGTTCCCATTGAGAAGGCCGAAGGCTTGGTTGACGATGCCCTCAAGTTCATCAACGGCAAGGGAAGGAATTCCAAGGTCGGCGAAGCGAAACTCAATGCCGAGCAGCACGCCAAGGCCACCGATTTGGTGTCGAGGCTCGGCAGGGGCATGGCGGACACCTGCCTTAAGATCTACACCAACTACGTGGTGCTCGCTATCGCGAGCGGATTCTTCAAGTATGGCAACAAGGTCAATGAGATAACCCAGCAGATGTCGCAAGAGCTCAAGAACGTGCGCAACTTCACCCCGGGCGATGTCAGGTTCGCCAAGTTCGACGCCAAGTTGACGGAGTATTGGCAGAGCACGTTAGAAGAGCAGATGAGCGATGAAAAACTCACAATGTATGACGGCGAAGGCCTCTTCGAAAGCTTCAAGGGTGATGCCTTTCGTGCTTCGTTCAAGATTGCAGGCGAGAAGTTCAACTTGGAAGACCAACGATCCGGCGAAATGATCGACAAGTTCAAAGAGACGATTCCAAACATACAGCACCGCAAGGCCATCTCCACGTTCATGAGCCAGTTGTCAGGCAACGTTTACGTTGCCTTTGCCATCGGAGCGAATCCGCCGCCCACGCCAAAGTTCAAGAATCTTGACATGACATCGGCGAAGGGGTATGACATGCTTTTTACTCCGGATACGACCCATAATCCTCTCTTTGAACCTAACCTTTTGACGCTAGCATTGAATCTGCAATACACCCTTGATGTCAGCGACAATGGCACGAAGGCCAAGGTCACGGCGCATTACTCTGGCAATTTGAAGTTTGGCATCGATAATTCGGGCGACTGCAATGTGAACGTCACCGGCACATACGCCTACGAAACCGAGTTCGACCTTTCCGACGAGAACGAGGCCAAGCTCACCGGCACGCATTTCAGCCAGAAGCTGGGGATGCCGGAACCTGACAATCAGGCGGAGCAGCCAATTCCCGGAACCCTTTGATACGTCACCTATGTTTGCGATGTGGCAAAACCGATTTTGCCACAACGAGTTTCTGGACGGGAGCGGAGATACAGGCCGTGTTGAAGGGTGCGGAGAGGCTGGAGGGGTCGTGGGAGGATGTGCTGGAGGGCAGCGGCTCGCCCGGAGGGCTCGCCCCACCGAAGGGCTCGCCCCACCGAAGGGCTACCTTCGGTACGCCGGGAGGCGAGGGTGTCGCTTCCCGGAACGGAGGGATGTTCAGATCTTCCAGCCGCCGATGCCTAGGGTACGGCAGATTTCTGAGACGAGGATTGTCAGCACCAGAAGCGGCGCGATGAACTTCACCATGACCGCGTAGAACGTCTTGAATCCGACGGCGCTGCCGTCGCGGCGGCATTCCGCGAGGATGCGCTTCGGACGCAGGACCCATCCCGCGAATACGCAGATGAGAGCGGCGACGATCGGCGTGAGGACGTTCATCGAGCTGTCGAAGAAGTCGAGCGCGGGGAGTCCGAACGGCTTGAAACTGGACCAGCGTCCGTAGCCGAACGCGGAGAGCGATCCAAGTGCTATGGACCAGGTGCACACCGCCGCGACCGACGTGTTCCGTTTCACGCGAAGATAATCGCACACGGCCGCCACGCACGCCTCGGTCATCGAGATCGCGCTCGTGAACGCGGCGAACAGGACTAGCGTGAAGAATGCGAGGCCGATCCACGCTCCCGTTGCGCCGAACTCCGCGAACACCTTCGGGAGGGTGACGAACATCAGTCCCGGCCCGGCGTCGATGGTGGCGCGTCCAGCGCCCGATTTCGCCGCAAACATCACGACGACCGGGATGATCATGAAACCGGAAAGGACGGCCACGAAGGTATCAGCCGCCACGATCCGAACTGCGGCTTTTGGCACGGAGTCCTGCCGTCGCATGTAGCTGCCGTATGTGATCATGATTCCCATCGCGAGCGAGAGCGAGTAGAACATCTGCCCCATCGCGCCGAGCACCACCTTGCCGATGTTGTCGCACGACGAGAAGTCCGGCACGAGGTAGAACTTGATGCCCTCTTTGGCGCCGGGGAGGCATCCGATGTAAATCGCGAGGCCGACGGCCATCAGGAGCAGCAGCGGCATCATCACGATGTTCGACTTCTCGATTCCGTTCTTCACGCCCATCACGATCACCGCGCACGTCACGAGTGTGAACACCGCCATGCAGACGAACGGGTCCCACGGCGCGGACACGAAGGAGTCGAAGAACGCCTGCGGGTTCTCGATTGCCGTGCCGCCGCCCGCGACGAGCTTGACGTATGCTACGAAGTACTTGACTACCCATCCGCCGATGACGTTGTAGTAGGGGAGGATGAAAAGCGGAACGACGGTGGCGAGGACGCCAAGGAAGTTCCACTTCGGGTGTCCGAGCTTGTTGAACGCGGTGAGCTGGCTCTGCCGCGAGTAGCGTCCAATGGCAATCTCCGTCACCAGCAGGGTAAAGCCGAGGGTGAGGGAGAGGGCGATGTAAACGGCGATGAACACGCCGCCGCCGTATTTAGCCGCCAGGTATGGGAAACGCCAGAGGTTGCCGAGGCCGATGGCCGACGCGGCGGCCGCCAGCACGAACGCCAGCTGTCCAGACCAGTTTGCTCTTTTGCGGTTTTCCATTTCGTGGCCGTCAGCAGGCGGCGAGTTTCTGGGCGACGAGCTTACCGACGATCTTCGGGTCGGCCTTGCCCTTGGAGAGCTTCATTACCTGTCCCACAAAGAAGCCGGCGGCGGCTTTCTTGCCGGCCTTGAAGTCTGCGACGGGGCCGGGGTTGGCGGCGATTGCCTGATCGACGAACGCCTCGAGGGCGGCGGTGTCGTTGACGGCACCGAGTCCGCGTTCCTTCACGATCGCCTCCGGGTCGCCGCCTTTCTCGAAGATCTCCGGGAGGAGTTCCTTGAGGGTGGGACCGTTGATCGTGCCGGCGGCGGCCATCTTCACGAGGGCGGCGAGGGCCTGTGGCGTCATCGCGCAGTCGCCGATCTCCTTGCCGCTCGCGTTGAGAAGGGCCATCACGTCGCTCATGTAGAGGTTGCAAAGCTGCTTTGCAATCTTCTTGTCGAGACCCTTGGCGGCGGCCTCGAAGTAGTCGGCGTTCGCCTTGTGCTGGGAAAGGACGTCCGCATCATACTCGGCGATGCCGTATTCCTCAATCATGCGCGCACGGCGGGCCTTGGGCTGCTCGGGGAGGAGCTTGCGCCATTCCTCGATCTGCTCTTCGGAGAGCGCCACGGGCACGAGGTCTGGCTCCGGGAAGTAGCGGTAGTCGTGGGCATTCTCCTTCGAGCGCATCGAGGCGGTCTCAAGGGCCTCGCCGTCCCACCGGCGCGTCTCCTGGATGATCGGGATGGAGTGGGCCATGCATTCGCGCTGGCGGCGCGCCTCGTACTCGAGGGCGGCGTGGATGCCGCGGAAGGAGTTCATGTTCTTGATCTCCACCTTCGTGCCGAGTTTCGTTTCGCCCACGGGGCGGATGGAGATGTTCACGTCGGAGCGCATGTTACCCTCTTCGAGGTTGCAGTCGCTCACGCCGGCATAGACGAGCATCTCCTTAAGGGCCGTGAGGTAGGCGATGGCCTCGTCGGCGGACGCCATGTCCGGCTCCGACACGATTTCCATTAAGGGGGTGCCGCCGCGGTTGAAGTCCACGCCCGAGCTCTGGGCGTAGTGGTTGATCTTCGCGGCGTCCTCTTCGAGGTGGATGTGGTTGATGCGGATGAACTTGGGGCCGCTGGGCGTCTCGATCGTCACGCCGCCGCCGATGCAGAGGGGATTGCCGTTTTCGGAGATCTGGTAGTCCTTCGCCATGTCGGGGTAGAAGTAGTTCTTCCGGTCGAAGGTGGCGTGGCGGTTGATCTCGCAACCGAGCATGAGGCCGCTCATTACGGTGAGCTTCACGGCCTCCTTGTTCGCTACGGGAAGTGCGCCGGGGTAGCCTAGGCACACGGGGCACACGTTGGTGTTGGGTTCACAGCCGGTCTTCAGCAGACAGCCGCAGAACATCTTCGTCTTTGTCTTGAGCTGGACGTGGGTTTCCAGCCCTATAGTATTTTCAAATTCCATGAACTCTCTCGTCTCTTGTGGAAACCCTGCTTCCCGCATGG